>ERZ833608.14-NODE-14-length-152969-cov-34.801457_pt1 | contig 152969 bp, 155 predicted proteins | sample MGYA00519694_ERZ833608 | MGnify/ENA primary metagenome ERZ833608 (study PRJEB31850, sample SAMEA3708742) | human gut metagenome | biome: human gut; feature: human-associated habitat; material: faeces | place: China | collected 2014 ... | reverse complement strand
GGAATTCGAGAAGTTCAAGACCGACTGGCAGGCTTATCCAGGCGCGGTCAGCGTATGGGAAAACAATTTCTCACACGTCGAGCAGCTCTATAACTATGGCAGTGCCGTGTGCAAGATCATGTACACGACCAATGCCATCGAGAGCGTCAACTCTAGCTTCCGCAAGGTGACCAAGAAAGGCGCTTTCCCCAACGAGGATGCAGTCTTCAAGATTTTCTACCTACGCATCCAAGAGCTCTATAAAAAATGGAAGGGTCGTCACGTCGCAAACTGGGCGATGGTCCGGAACCAGCTGCTCATGGACGACAGGATGTCTCAGCTTATGCAGCAATACGATGTTGCTTATTGAATCGATTTACACAAAACTCTTGACACACCCAAAAGAAAAGAAAGGCCAAAAAGTTTTTAACAGTATAATTTAAATCATCTATTCTTTACGCTGTATAATATCAAATGTTATAATATATTAAAGCATAAAAGAAATATACCCATGGCCTAAGGGCACATGGGGAAGGAGGATGAAAGATAGATGAGCGTAAATCAAAGATTGGTTAATAAACTGACTGATAATTTATTTGACGGCATCCTTCAGCTTAAAACCAGGAATGAATGTTATGAATTTTTTGAGGATCTTTGCACGATCAATGAAATCCGGGATATGTCACAGCGCCTGGAAGTAGCAAGGATGCTTGAGGCTGGGGAAAAGTATGATCAGATCGAGAAGGAGACGGGGGCAAGTACTGCAACAATCTCAAGAGTCAAAAGATGCCTTAAGTACGGGGCTGACGGATATCTGACAGTACTTTCAAGATTGAATGAATTAGGGGGAAACAAGAAATAATGGATAAACTGAATCTTTCTCATGCAGGGTTTAAAGCATATGATATTCGCGGCATTGTGCCGGATGAAGTAAACGAAGAACTTGCTTACAGAGTAGGACGTGCCTATGCAGACCTGTATTATCCAAAAACCATGTGCATCGGCTATGACGTGCGCCCGAGCTCCCAGAAGATCTGCGAAGCTGCAAGCCGCGGATTGACTGACGGCGGTGCTGATGTGTATAACATCGGACGCTGCGGTACAGAAATGATGTACTTCGGCACATTCTTCTATAAAATGGATGGCGGATTCATGATCACGGCCAGCCATAATCCTTCCAACTATAATGGAATAAAAATCGTCAGACAGGAAGGCATCCCTGTCAGCGAGGATACAGGCCTTAAGGATATTGAAGAACTTGCTTTTTCCGGAGACTTCAAAGAGTCCGAGAAAAAGGGAACTGTTTATAAGAAAGAAATCATCGATGATTATGTAAAGCATATCCTGACATTTGTCGATATGAAGAAGATGAAACCGCTTCATATTGTTGTTGATGCAGGAAACGGCTGTGCCAATGTTGCATTTGCACCTCTTGAAAAATATCTCCCGTTCAAATTCAGCTATATTGACATGCAGCCGGACGGACTTTTCCCGAACGGCGTGCCTAACCCGATGCTTGAAGAATGCCGCAAGAAACTGGTCGATACCGTATTGAAAGAAAAGGCAGACCTTGGAATTGCATGGGATGGAGACTTTGACCGCTGCTTCTTCATTGATGAAAATGGCAAATTTGTCGAAGGCTACTACATGGTAGGCCTTCTGGCTGAATACTTCCTTCAGCTCCATAAAGGAGAAACCATTGTCCATGATCCGCGCGTCTTCTGGTGCACACAGAAGATCTGCGAAGAACTGGGCGGAAAAGCCGTCGAATCCAAAGGCGGCCATGCCTTTATGAAAGAGACCATGCGCAAAGTGAAGGGAATTTACGGCGCAGAAAACAGTGCTCATCACTTCTTCCGTGAATTCTCCTATTGCGATTCCGGCATGATTCCCTGGCTGATTGTTGCTCAGATCATGAGTGAAAAGGGGAAAGGCTTGGGAGAACTTGTTGCTGAAATGGAAGCTGAATTCCCATGCAGCGGCGAAATCAATCTTCCTGCCAACCATGTGAATGCTATCCTGGAAGCAATTGAAAAGAAATATACACCTGATGCTGAAAGAATTGATAAGATCGATGGCATCGGAGTTGATTTCAAAAACTGGAGATTCAATCTCCGCCCGTCCAATACGGAACCTTTGATCAGATTCAACATGGAAACCCGTGGGGACAAAGAACTCCTTAAAGAAAAAGAAAATGAAGTCATTGAATTAGTCAAGTCTCTTAACTGATTCGCCGTGACGATATAAAAAAGCAGGACCTTTCTGGCAAGACGAAGGTCCTGCTTTTTTATTTTTCTCGAAAGGAGGATATGGAGAATCTGAAAATAATTTATGCATTATATTGCATTTTATTACATAAAAGCGTATATTTATAAGTATAATTAGTCAAAGACCCATTTAGATACAGAAAAGAGGAGATCATTATGAAAAAAATTACAAAGGCAATTCTGACCGGAGCCGTCATTGCAGGCATGTTTATGGCAGGAGGGTGCAACAATAGTTCTTCTGGCAGTTCATCGCCAAAAACCAATGAGAGCGCTTTGATGCAGAAAATCAAATCAAGCGGGAAACTGACTGTAGGTACAGCATCCGGATTTCCTCCTTATGAGTTTTTAGATACTTCAGCATCAGATGGCAAAAAGATTGACGGGATAGATATCAAACTGGCTGAAGCTGTTGCCAAAAAGCTGGGAGTCAAATTGGAAATACAGGATATGACATTCCAGTCGCTTTTATCCTCTCTTACCACGGGAAAAGTGGATATTGCTGTCTCTGCAATCAATCCGACTGAGGAACGTAAAAAGACAGTAGATTTTTCTGACAGTTATCTTGAAGGGAAACAGACGCTTCTTGTCAGAAAAGAGGATGCAGGGAAGTATAAGGCGCTGAGTGATTTTGACGGAAAACGTATCGGTGTACAGAAATCTACGATTCAGGAAAAGCTTGCTAATGAGCAGATCAAGAATGCGCAGATCGTGGCACTTCCCAAGGTCGCAGATGCACTTCTTGAGCTGAAGACGGGGAAAGTGGATGCGGTACCTGTGCAGAATATCGTTGGAGGCCAGTATCTTCTGACAAATAGTGATCTTTCGGCAACAAATATTTACTTCAGCAATTACAGCGGCGGCGCTGCCGTTGCCGTGCCGAAGGAAAGTGCTGATGTCATTAAAGTGATTAATGAGGTCATTGCAGAAAACAAAGCCAATGGAAATATCGATAAATGGGTTGATGAAATGACAAAGAAAGCCGTTGAGAATGCCAAGAAATAATGTGGATATAATATTTATTCACATATAAGGAGAGCAGAATACTGCATAAAAGTATAGATATGCATAAACACTTTATTTCATATCTATACAATAAAGGCGGAAAATGGTAATATGCACATAGGAATGGAGGGATGTATACATGAGAAAATCTTTAAAGCTGGCATTGATCGGTGCGGCAATTTTAGGTTCGCTGGCAATTGCCGGCTGTGGAGATAATTCCAAACCTTCTGGCGCGTCTAGTACACAGGAAAGCAAACTGATGCAGACAATTAAGCAGAGAGGCAAATTAATTGTTGGCACTTCTTCGGGATATCCGCCTTACGTTTTTGTAGATGCTGATTCCCCTGACAAGAAGGTCATTGGGCTCGATATTGAATTGTGCAAGCAGATTGCTGACAAACTCGGTGTCCAGATGGAAGTACAGGATATGGGATTCTCTGCGCTTCTTTCATCAGTGACTTCCGGCAAGGTAGATATTGCAGTCGGAGGCGTCAACCCGACACCGGAAAGAGAAAAGGCGATGGCATTCTCTGATATTTATCTGCCAACGGAACAGAAGCTTCTGGTTCTCAAGAAAAACGAACATCTTTACAAGGACATGGCTGATCTTGATGGCAAGACAATCGGTGCAGAGAAATCTACGACACAGGAAACGACGGCTCAGTCAATCAAAGGAGCAAACGTCATCGGACTTTCCAGTGTCCCGGATGCTATCCTGCAGCTGAAGAATGGCAAACTTGACGGAATTGTCGTGGAAGGCGTCGTTGCCAAGCAGTACCTTGTATTCAATGATGACCTTGCTTTGGCGGATGTACAGTTCCAGGGAGCTAAGAAAGTCTCTGCTGTTGCACTGCCAAAGGGAAGTGATGATGTATTGAAAGTCATTAACGGCATTATCAAACAGGATACGGAATCCGGACAGTTTGATAAATGGGTTGATGAATACAGTAAAATTGCAGTGGAAAAAGCCAAGAAATAATAAGCTGGACCTGACAGAGAGGAATGCAAAAGCGCATTCCTCTTTTTCATTTGTATGGAACCGTAATGATTTATTCATCATTGTGCAAGTAAATGCATAAAAGACAAGAAAATTTCATTATTTATACGAATAATTATTGACATACGTGTATATTTATGCTACTATCTATCCATCACAAAGATGTATCCGGTTTGGGATCAGAATTATCAGAGAGGTGCTTAAAATGATGAAAAAGATAAATGCAATGAAATTGGCAATGCTCGGAGCAGCAGCTGTAGCAGCTTTTGCTATCACAGGCTGCGGTGGAAGCGATAATAAGGCAGCAAGCAAGCCGGCTCAGGCTGAAAGCCCGCTTATGCATAAGATCAAGAGCAGCGGCAAGCTCGTTGTGGGAACAGCTTCCGGTTATCCTCCATATGAATTCGTAGACACAAGTGCCGGTGAAAAGAAGGTCATCGGGATTGATATGGAACTGGCACAGAAGATTGCTGACAAGCTGGGCGTCAAGCTTGAAGTGCAGGACATGAATTTCCAGGCTCTTCTTTCTTCCCTGACAGGCGGTAAGGTTGATATGGCTATCGCAGGCATCAACCCGACAGATGAACGTAAGAAATCCATGGATTTCTCTGATAACTATCTTCCGACAGAACAGAAGGTAATCATCCGCAAGGCTGATGCTGACAAGTTCAAGAAGGTAGAAGACCTTTACGGCAAGACCATCGGCGTACAGAAATCCACTACACAGGAAGCTCTTGCTAAAGACCAGATTAAGGATGCCAATATTGTAGGCCTCGCACATGTTCCTGAAGTTGTCCTTGAACTGAAACAGGGCAAAGTCGATGCACTGGTTGTAGAAGGCATCGTCGGCGAACAGTATGTCATTTTCAACAATGACCTCATGTTCTCTGACATTAAATTCCCGAATGCTGTCAAGAACTCTGCAGCAGCCCTTCCGAAAGGAAATGAAGATGTAGCTGCTGTTGTCAACCAGGTAATCAAAGAAAACACGGACAACGGAAACTTCAAGAAGTGGACAGAAGAATACAGCAAGAAAGCAGTAGAAAACGCAGATAAGAAATAATCGGCTGTGAATAACGTATGAATCAATAGGAAAGGTCACCATGCACCAGATGTGTGGTGACCTTTTATAAGTCGCAAAAATGGTATATCATTACTGACTGCGGCATGCACGGATAATACTGAATGTAGTCAAGTTTTAAAACGTATGTTATAATGAGTCAATTATCCTGATACAGGGAAAATCAATAGAAAGAGGGAAGGCTAATGAGCGTTAAAACAGTTCCATTTAGTGATGAATTAATTCAGAATATTGCTGCCAAATACGGTACACCTTTTCATATCTACGACGAAAAGGGCATGTTAGATAATGTCAAGCGCTTTCAGAAAGCCTTTTCCTGGAATCCCAACTTCCATGAATATTTTGCTGTAAAAGCGACTCCGAATCCCTGGATCATGAAGAGCCTGAAAACGCTGGACGTCGGATCAGACTGCAGCTCTATGGCTGAACTTGTCCTTGCTGAATCGGTTGGAATCAAAGGGGAGGAAATCGTATTTTCTGCCAATGATACGCCTGATGAAGAATTCATTAAGGCACATGAGCTGGGTGCCATCATTAATCTGGATGATGTTTCAAATCTGGATGATCTGGAAAGACTTCAGATTGTGCCGGAAAGGATTTGCTTCCGCTACAATCCGGGTCCGGAACTGACCAGAGGCAATGCAATTATCGGGACGCCGGAAGAAGCAAAGTACGGAATGACTTATGACCAGCTCATGACCTGTGTCGACTGGGCTAAGAAGAAGGGCATTTCCTATATCGGAATCCATACGATGGTCATTTCCGCAGAACTTGAGCTTCCCGGTCTTTTAGGCACGATTTCAATGATGTGCGATCTTGCCAATGATATCAGAGACAAAAAGGGCATTACTGTCGATTTCATTGATTTTGGCGGCGGAATCGGCATCCCTTATCTTCCTGAACAGGAAGCAGTCGACATTGAAGGATTGGGAGAAGGCGCAAGGAAACTCTTCGAAGAAAAGATGGCAGGATTTGAAAAGACAAGAATCTGCTTTGAATGCGGCAGGGCCATTACCGGTCCGTATGGCTTCCTTGTGACAAAGGCTATCCACTACAAGAATATTTACAGGAACTATATCGGAGTAGATGCATGCATGGCTGATCTTATGCGTCCGGGCATGTACGGGGCTTACCATCACATTACTGTTCTTGGGAAGGCAGATGCACCCAAAGACCATGTATATGACGTAGTTGGTTCTCTTTGCGAAAACTGCGATAAATTTGCCATCCAGCGCAAGCTGCCGGAAATCGACATGGGCGATTTGATTGTTATCCATGATACCGGAGCTCATGGCCACAGCATGGGGTACAACTATAACGGCAGACTCCGCCATCAGGAAATTATGGTTTATGAAGATGGAAGCGTGCAGCAAATCAGAAGAAATGAAACATTGTTTGATCTTTTTGCTACACTTGATTTCCCGTCCCTGAAAGAAAATACAGCCAAAGTTGAAAAATAATTTTTTAAGAGATGTCTCTTTTTGGAGGCATCTCTTTTGTTTCTTTTAAGGGATTGATTATAGAAAATCGAAGAATATAAGAGTATAATCTGGACGTAAGCAAACGTTTATATTGAAACGTAAGGGGGCTTTAAATTATGTATACGTTATCAAATCAGCAGTTCAAAGGTAAAGTTCCACAGATTGATCCGAATGCTTTCGTTGCACCGAGTGTATTTCTGTCCGGTGATGTAAGAATCGGAAAATATTCCAGCATCTGGCCAGGCGTTGTTGCAAGAGGCGATGTCAACTACATTTCCGTTGGCGAATGCTCCAATGTACAGGATCTCTGCTGCCTGCATGTAGCAGATAATAATCCGTGCATCATCGGGGACTATGTTACAATCGGACATAGTGCCTGCATTCATGGATGCGAAATTGAAGACCATGTACTGATCGGCATGCATTCCACCATTCTGACAGGAGCAAAAATCGGCAGAGGCTCTATCATTGCAGCCGGAGCTTTGGTTCTGCAGAATCAGGTCATTCCTCCGAACTCGCTCGTTGTCGGTGTCCCGGCAAAGGTTATCAAGACCATTAACAAGATGGACAACATCCATGCACAGGCATTGAAGTATAAATGCGAATGGGCTATTGGATATGGTGTAAAACCGGATATCGATGGCGAACTCTATCACAACGAACCTATTGTTTAACAGGCAGTGATTGGACTGGAAGTCGTTTCATAAATGATAAGAAAGATGGCAATGCGGAAAACGCACTGCCATCTTTCTGTTTTCCCTTATTTTATCGTTTATGCGGCAGGCAGATGATTTGACTAGAGGATAGTGCGGGCTATATAATATATGACAACTATATAAAACGGATAATTATCTAATTATCAGAATAAACGGAAGGTGACATTATGCGAGAAAAGTATATTCCTCAGCAAATCGAGAAAAAATGGCAGAAGATTTGGGAGGATAACAAGGCGTTTGAAACTCACTATGATCCAAACAAGAAAAAATATTATGTACTGGAAATGTTTCCTTATCCTTCAGGAAACCTCCATATGGGCCATGTAAGAAACTATTCTATCGGCGATGTTGTTGCCCGTTTCAAGAAAATGCAAGGATTTAATGTCATCCATCCGATGGGATTCGATGCGTTTGGCATGCCGGCTGAAAATGCAGCAATCCAGCACGGAATTGCTCCGGCAAAATGGACTTATTCCAATATTGACAACATGACAAGACAGCAGAAGGAACTCGGTCTTTCTTATGACTGGGACCGCAAAGTTCTGACCTGCAGCGAAGATTACTACAAGCATACACAGAAACTTTTTGAAATCTTCTACAAAAAAGGACTGGCTTACAAGAAGGAAGCCAAGGTCAACTGGTGCAACAGCTGCCATACCGTTCTTGCCAATGAACAGGTTGAAGAAGGGAAATGCTGGCGCTGCAAGAACCCTGTCGTAAAGAAAGACCTTTCCCAGTGGTTCCTGAAAATTACAGCTTATGCAGACCGCCTTCTGGCAGACCTTGATCACATGCCTGGATGGCCGGAACGTGTCAAGACGATGCAGAGAAACTGGATTGGCAGATCAACCGGCACGCAGTTCTCCTTTACTGTAGAAGGCATGGATGAACAGATTCCGGTCTACACAACAAGAGTAGATACCGTTTATGGTGTTACTTACATGGTGCTTGCTCCTGAACATCCGCTTGTTCCGAAATTGATTGAGAGTAATCCTGATAAGGCATCTCTTGAAACTTTCATTGAAAGAATGAGAAATGAAAATGATATTGTCCGTACTGCCGAAGATGCTCCTAAGGAAGGAATGTTCACCGGAAGTTATGCAATTCATCCGCTGACAGGAGAAAGAATTCCGATCTGGATTGCAAACTACGTTCTTTATGAATACGGCACAGGCGCTGTCATGGCTGTACCGCAGGGCGACCAGAGAGACTGGGAATTCGCTAAAAAGTACAATCTTCCGGTCAAGCTGGTTATCCAGAACAAGGAACATGACCTTAAGCTGGAAGACATGGATAAGGCATACGATACAGACGGATTCCTTATCAATTCCGGCAAATTCGACGGACTGACCTCTGGAGAAGCCCGCGAAGCTATTACGAAGAAAATCGAGGAAATGGGAATCGGAAACGGCAAGGTCAACTACCGTTTGAGAGACTGGCTGATTTCCCGCCAGAGATACTGGGGCTGCCCGATTCCGATCATCCACTGCCCGCATTGCGGCAATGTCCTGGTGCCGGAAAAGGATCTTCCTGTAGTTCTTCCGGAAGATGTCAACTTCGTAGCCGGAGCTACCTCTCCGCTTGAGACAAGTGAAACATTCCTCCACTGCAAGTGCCCGCAGTGCGGTGCTGATGCAACCAGAGAAACCGATACAATGGATACATTCATCGATTCATCCTGGTACTTCCTGCGCTACTGCGATCCGCACAATACAGAAGAACCATTCAGCAAAGAAAAGGCTAACTACTGGATGCCGGTCGATCAGTATATCGGCGGCATTGAACATGCTATCCTTCACCTGCTGTATTCCCGCTTCTTTATGAAAGTGCTGCAGGATGAAGGCATGGTAGATTATCCGGAACCATTTACAAACCTTCTCTGCCAGGGCATGGTTCTCAAAGACGGCGGCAAAATGAGTAAATCTGTCGGCAACGTTGTTTCTCCTGAAGAAATCGTCGGAAAATACGGCGCTGATACAGCAAGACTCTTTATCCTCTTTGCAGCTCCTCCGGAAAGGGATCTCGAATGGTCCGATCAGGGCGTTGAAGGCTCTTACCGCTTCCTAAAGAGAGTATGGGCTATCGTAGAAAAGTATCAGGATTTCGTCAAGGAATCAAAAGGTGATCTTTCTGAAGATGAATTTGCACTCAGAAGAAAGCTTCATCAGACGATTTCCAAGGTTACGGAAGACCTTGACGGCAAATTTGCTTTCAATACGGCAATCTCCGCTGTTATGGAACTGGCCAATGAAATGTACCGCTTCAGCGAGACACATTCCGTCATCGAAGACAAGCTGGCAAAAGAACTTGTCCGCAACCTGCTGATTCTGCTCGCTCCATTTGTTCCGCATATCACTGAAGAACTCTGGCAGCAGATCGGTGAGAAGGAAAACAGTGTCCATGATGCAGAATGGCCGGTATGCGATGAATCAGCCCTCGTTGTTGACGAAGTGGAATTAGCTGTTCAGGTCAATGGCAAAGTCCGTGGTACCATCAAAGTGGCAGTCAGCATGGAAAAGGACGAGATTGCGGATCTGGCAAAGGGACTTGCTGAAGTGCAGAAATTCATCGAAGGCAAGACAATCGTGAAAACGATTGTGGTTCCTGGAAGAATCGTTAATATCGTAGTTAAATAAAATAGCAAATTTAGAGAGATCAGAGACTGTTCCTGGTCTCTCTTTTGTTTTGCCTGCATATACATGTTACGGCCTGATTTATATTATGCTAGAATGAAATAAGATAAATCTTAGAGGGTGGCAATCATGAATATTACATGTGAAGGGAAGGAGTACCATTTCTTTGATGGCGCTACTCCGCAGAACTTATGGAATATCGTACGCGGCGCAAGAAAGCGCACCGATGCAGTAGTGGCTGATTTTAACGGAGATATTATAGATTTCCAGACGCCATTTCCAAGTGATGGAGCCGTCAAGTGGATATCTCTGGAATCCCCGAAGGCCCACCAGGCTTACCTCAGGAGTGCCATTATGCTTCTGGTGTGTGCGGTAAAAGAAGTCTACGGTGCAAAAGCGGATGTCAAGATCAAGCATTCTTTGGGGAAATCCATTTACTGCGAATTCAAAGACGGACATACGCCGCTCCAGAAAGAGCTGGATATCCTTTCAGAAAGAATGCGGGATATCGTCAAAGAAGGAAGGGACATTACCAAAATCATAGTAGGAAAAAGCAGAGCCATTGCCTTTCTTCGAATGAAGGGGCTCCAGGAGGATGCCGAGCTTCTTTCCCAGCTCGATATTGATCATCTGGATGTGGATCAGTGCGGAAAGGTCATTGATTACTTCTTCGGGCCGATGCTTCCGGATATGAGCTTTGTCAGGCAGTTCATCCTTCGTTCCTATGCGCCCGGATTCCTGCTGAGGATTCCGCAGCCTGGAGAGGAGGAATTGAAATTCGGTGAGGAAGATCCGTTGTTTGCACGCGTCTTTCTTGAATCCCAGAACTGGAGTGAATTAATTGGATGCCATAATCTGGCGGAACTTAATCATGCCATAGATACGGGAAAAATCTATGATTTTATTGCCATTGCCGAAGCGCTTCATGAAAAAAGGCTGGCTGAACTGGCAGATACGATCTGCGAGCAGAAACCCAATATACGGCTCGTGTGCATAGCAGGGCCTTCTTCCTCGGGCAAGACGACGTTCATGAAACGGCTGATTGTCCATTTGAGAGTCAATGGCGTAAAGCCAGTCATGCTCTCTCTGGATGACTATTTCCGGAACCGTGACGAGATGAATAAGGAAGACTGGGAAAGTCCGAAGGCACTCGATATTTCCTTATTTGAAAATACGGTATCCGCACTTCTTGAAGGCGGAGAAGTGCATCTTCCTCATTTCAACTTCATTACCGGGAAAAAGGAAATGAGTGAGGAAACAGTAAGTCTTGGAAAAGGACAGCCCATTTTAGTGGAAGGACTTCATGCGCTTAATCCTGCGCTTACATACTTCGTTCCAGGTTATCAATGCATGAGAGTCTATGTCAGTGCTCTGACGCAGCTCACAATTAATGATCACAACCGTATTTCCACCTCCGATACAAGACTTTTAAGAAGACTCGTGAGGGACGTCCAATTCAGGGGAAACGGGGCGGAGCATACGCTTGAGGTCTGGGACAGCGTAAGGCAGGGAGAGGGAAAAAATATCTTCCATTACCAGAACAGGGCGGATGTCGTATTCAATTCAGCTTTGCTTTACGAAATACCGGTTCTTAAGAAAATGGCCGAACCGCTTCTTCACGATATCAGGACTGAAAGCGGAGCTTATGCGGAGGCGCAGAGGCTTCTGGAGTTCCTGCGGCCATTCCGGGAGCTGGATGTATCGGTCGTTCCGGATAATTCACTGCTGAGAGAATTCGTAGGATATAAGGGACTGGGGAAATCTTTCCTGAATCATTAAGACGCTGGAGTTTGCATAAATCGAAGCAAACGGATATAATAGAAATTGTAATAATGAAAATTTTCGATATGTCTGAAAGGGGTATATTTATGGATATTACTGACGTTATTGTGATTGGTGCTGGTCCTGCAGGTCTGAATGCTGCTTTATACGCTTCCCGCAAGGAGCTCAGCGTAAAAATTATTTCAAATGATATCGGCGGACAGATGCTTCTGACCAGTGAAATTGAAAATTATCTCGGATTCGAATCAATTTCCGGTTTTGATCTGGCAGACAAGATGGAAGCACATGTAAGGAAATACCCGGTTGAATTTATCACCGCGGCCGTCATGAATCTTGAAAAGAATGAAGATGGAAATTTCGTCCTTCATCTGGATGATGGAAATACCGTCGTCGGAAAGGTCTGCATTATTACAGCAGGAAAGTACAGCCGCACGCTGGATATACCGGGAGAAGCCAAATTTACAGGCCGCGGCGTATCTTATTGTGCCACCTGTGATGCTCCGTTCTACCGCAATAAGACTGTTGCCATTGTCGGCGGCGGGGACAGCGCTGTACAGGCTGCTGTAGAATTAGGACATCTTTGCCCGAAGGTGTACCTGGTGGTCAGAAGCCGCATCAAAGCAGCTGAAATCATGGTCAAACGCATGGAAGAACTGCCTAATGTAGAAGCTCTTATCGGTTATGTTCCTGAAGAAGTCAAGGGTGACAAGAAGGTGAATGCCCTTGTCGTAAAACGCAAGAGTGATGGAGAAGAGCGTGAACTTGCCGTCGATGGTGTCTTTGTAGAAGCAGGCGGCATTCCGAATAATTCCTATCTTCCAGAAGACGTGAAGACTAACAGCATGGGAGAAATCATAACCAATAAGGACGGAGAGACAAACATTCCCGGCCTTTATGCAGCTGGTGATGTCACAGACTGCAAGAACAAGCAGATCATTATTGCTGTAGGAGAGGGGGCTGCCGCAGCATTAGCCGCTCACGACTACTTGCTGCGAAGCGGTAAATGAGGGTCACGAAGAAAATAAAGGCAGAGCAGCTGAGGCGTCTCAGCATTGCTTATGCGGGGGAAGGGACAATGCTTAAATACACAAGTCCTTTTACACTGCTCGTGGCAGTCATACTTTCTGCCCAGTGTACGGATAAGCGCGTCAATATTATTACTGACAGGATTTTTCCGCGCCTTGATACTCCGGAAAAGATGGGAGCCTTGACGCAGGCGGAGCTTGAACGGGAAATCCATGACTGCGGCCTTTATAAATCCAAGGCAAAGAACCTTTTGGGAATGTGTCATATGCTCTCTGAGGAATATGATGGAAAAGTCCCGGAGGACTTTGATAAGCTCGTAAAACTTCCAGGCGTCGGCAGAAAGACGGCCAATGTTGTAAGAAGTGTTGTATGGGGATATCCTGCCATTGCAGTCGATACACACGTTTTCAGAGTAGCCAACCGTCTGAAACTTGCAACGGGCACAACGCCGCTTGAAGTAGAGGAAGGCCTTCAGAAGGCCATCCCCAAAAAGGACTGGTCAGCAGCGCATCACTGGCTGATATGGCACGGAAGGCGCGTATGCCATGCCAGAAAGCCTGACTGCGAAACCTGTATCCTGCAGGATGTATGTCCCTCCTGCACAGTCAGCGTCCCGCCGTGGAAAGGCTGATCCGGATATATTACAAGCAATACAAAAGCCATGCGGAATGCCGCATGGCTTTTCTTTTTTATTAGTGAATTTTAAAACATATTCAGTATTCCCTGGAAGTGGTAATAGTTCGTCGGGAGGAAAGCATCTACGAGTTTGGAAACCCCAGTCGGTTCCGGAGCTGTGAGGAACAGGAGGAATAAAGCGAGAACTGTAATTCCAATGGAGAGCAGGTTTGCCTTGCCTTTTCTGGATACTTCATAGTAACCGAAGAGGCGGAGTCCAAGTGCGCCAAAGAAAACAATGACCATACCGGAAAGAGAGAAGATGCCGAAAAGGATATTTGCCATCAGGAAACCTACGTAGAGAACCGGCAGGAAAATGAACGGCAGGTTGTAGGCAATCGGTGTCGGATTGATATTGCGGCGCATATCATCGAGCCAGTCTGCGATATCAAATCCAAAAAGACCAAGGGGAATGAATGATAGGATAATGACCTTGTCCCAGATGGAAGAAAGACGGTCTCTGTCCTGTCCCAGCCACCAGAAGAAGAAACAAAGAAGAAGACCTGCAACGCCGCCAAAAATGTAGTAATAAGCAGCAGGAATGAATTTTACGCAGATCATGGATACAGTGATGAGTACAGATCCGATGGCAATATAAGGAATCAGCTGTGAAGTCGTCATCTGACGGTCATCTGGTACTTCTTCCTTCATCTTAGCCAGAATTTCCGTCATGAATAAGAACAGGAAAATAGCTAAAGCAGCGAACGGATAAAGGAAAAGCGAAATGACGATCAGAAGTATCGGGAAAAATACTCTGAATCCCCTGAAGACCTTCAGCTTTTTAAAGTTCAGCTTCTGGTTCTGTGTATATATGGTTAGTCTTAAAAATACCAGGTAAGTCAGCATAATGCCGATCGTTTCCAGAGGTTCACAGCCTAAGTACAATAAGCTGCAGAAAACCAGTATGGCGGTATTGGCACCTGTGAAACGACTGATCAGGGAACTGAAGAGCCCGATATTTAAAAACGCCACTATTGCATCAACAAAATTCAACGCATCCATCTCCTTCAAAATTAACAATTTCATATTAGTATAACTGTTGGGAAGAATTGGCGCAAGAGAGCAGGCTGCTATATTGTATAAATATAAAGATATATTTTATAAGGTAATAATACAGCCGTATGTATAGTGCATTAGAAAGAGAAAAATCCAGCCTGTTTCAGGATTATCTTTATCCGGTATAGAAGCGGGAAGAAAACTGCAAATATTGCACTTTTACTTGCCTTGTGAAAACTGTTAGAATAAAAAGCATAGAAAAACCTTATAAAAGCATAGAAATGAAAACAGGGAGGGGAATGAAGGCATGGACCATTTGATTATCGTAGATTGTCAGTATGATTTTATCGACGGTTCCCTGGCATGCAGCCACAGCCGGGAAGCCGTCAGAAATATTATAGCTTTTGCCAATGCAAATGATGTGGAATGCATGTACACATCGGACTGGCACAGCAAAACAAATAAATCTTTTAAAATTAACGGCGGTATCTGGCCGGTACACTGCGTTGCAGGAAGCAGGGGCGCTGAAGTATCAGATGAATTTAATCAAATGAATGAAGGCAATCGCCCTGGCAAAGATAATATTTTCTATAAAGGCAAAAATGATGATGTTGAGGAGTATTCGGCATGCCTTGCTGCAAACAGCAGCGGAAAGGTATTATCCGAATGCGTTTCGCCTCATGTCTACGTCACGGGGATTGCAGCCGAGTACTGTGTCAAGGAAACGGTTCTCGGCCTTCTTGAAAAGGGGATTAAAGTAACCGTTCTTAAGGACTGCCTTGGCTATGTTTCTGAAGATGACTATAGGAAAAGCCTTGCTGCTATGAAGGAAAAAGGAGCAGAAGTACTTTAATTTACAGGATTTACCAGAATACTAATCATTCGGAGTATTGGCATGACAGAAAAAACAATTTCAGATATAGGTGAATTTGGTCTTATCAAATTAATATCGCATGACCTGATTTACAGGCCGGAGTTTGTTAAGATTGGGCCAGGGGATGACGGAGCGGTCTATTCTATACCAGACGGATTTGATCAGGTCATATCAACGGATACTATGGTGGAAGGTATTCATTTCACCAGTGTGACGATGAGTGCCTATGATGTTGGCTGGAAGCTCTGTGCCTCAAATTTCAGCGATATGGCCGCTATGGGCGCCGATCCGATAGGGTTTGTCATTTCAGCCGCATTTCCTGAAAAGCTTTACACTTCATGGGTTGAGCGATGCTATGAAGGAATCCGGGACTGCTGCAAAGAATACCGGGTCAATTTGCTTGGCGGAGACATGACCGGATCTGTTTCAGGTATTATCATGACAGGAACTGTGGTAGGCATAGTTCCAAAGGATACAGCCGTCCGGCGAAGCGGTGCGCGCAGGGGAGATGTTGTTTTTGTAACCGGACATCCCGGTGATTCAGCGGGCGGGCTCTATGCCCTGCTTCATGAAAACAAAGAATACAGCGGGCTTATAGAAAAGCATAAGCATCCGCGGCCTCAGATTGAATGGGGAACTCTTTTGCGGGAAGCAGGAGCCTCTTCCCTGAATGATATTTCTGACGGAATATCCAGAGAAGTCAATGAAATTGCAGAAGCAAGCGGCGTTTCCATCAAAATCGATAAATCATCCATACCCGTTTCTGCTGAAGCTTTGGAATATGGCAGAAAAGCGGGAATCGATCCTCTTTCCTGGGCCTTGGACGGCGGGGAAGATTATGAACTTATAGGTACGATTTCAAAAGAAGATTTTGAAAAGGTAAAAAATCGTCCTGGCATAAAAGAAATAGGAGTTGTGACAGATAAGCCCGGGAAAGGCGTATTCCTGAAACAGGAAGGGCATCTGGAATTGCTTGAAGTGCATGGTTATGATCATTTTGAAAAGTGAAAATTAGGGAGGATTATTTATGTACACATTAGTAGTCATTCGTCATGGTGAAAGTGAATGGAATAAAAAGAATCTGTTTTGCGGCTGGACAGATGTAGACCTGACAGAAAACGGATTCCGCGAAGCGAAAGAAGCCGGGAAACTCTTAAAAGCAGAAGGCTTTACTTTTGATAAATGCTATACATCTGTTCTCAAGAGAGCTATCCATACCGCTTATTCTGTTCTTGATGAAATGGATCTTGTCTGGATTCCGGTCATCAAGAACTACCATCTCAACGAAAGACACTACGGTGCTCTTCAGGGATTGAACAAGACGGAAACAACAGATAAGTATGGGGAAGAACAGGTCCATTTATGGCGCCGTTCTTATGATGTATGCCCGCCGGCACTTTCTGAAGATGATCCCAGAAACCCGAAAAACCAGCCTCCTTACCAGAAACTTGGCGATGTGAAGCTCCCATTGACGGAATGCCTGAAAGATACGGTAGCAAGGGTAGCACCTTACTTTGAAAGCGTCATCAAACCGGAAATTCAGAATGGAGAAAAAGTCCTGATTGCAGCGCATGGCAATTCCATCCGCGCACTCAGGAAGCATCTTGAAGGAATTTCCAGTGACGAAATTGCCGGGATGAACATTCCTACAGGAATCCCGCTCGTTTATCATCTGAATGAAGATTTCACGGTGCATGATGTTTCTTATCTTGGTGACCAGGAAGCCATTCAGAAGAAAATTACAGCAGTCAAAAATCAGTCTGCCAAGTCCAAATAAAGATGTAATATGATGTGAGAATCGGTGATCACGTAAAATTGATTGCCACAAGGGAAGTGTGGAAATGTCAATCATAACCGAAGGTTTGCATAAAACAAATACGATGAATTCCGCTCTTGTCCTTGAAGGCGGAGCGATGCGGGGACTCTTTACGGCGGGGATACTTGATGCTTTTATGGAAAGGGGATTCTACTTCCCAAAAGTCGTTGGGATTTCTGCAGGTGCCCTGCAGGGACTCAGCTATATTTCCAGACAGCCGGGAAGAAACGTATCCGTCAATATCAGGTTTGCTCCGGATAAAAGATATATGGGGCTTCGTCATTTGGTGCGCGACGGCAGTTATTTTAACTTCCGCTTTATGTTTGGCAAGCTTGCTCATGAATATGTGCCTTTTAATTATGACAAGTTTGAAAAGGCTTCGGAAACGTTATATGTGGGCATTACTGACTGCCTTACGGGGAAACCTGTTTTTGTATCGAGTAAAAGCTGCCCTCTTTCCGAATTTATGGGGGTATGCGTCGCAAGCTGCTCGATTCCGCTTCTCTCAAAGCCGGTAAAACTTGAGGGAAAGGAATACGTGGATGGCGGCGTGGGGATGCCGCTTGTGCCTTTCCCTGAAGACCTGCCATTTCCGTGCACAAAACCCGTATACATTCTGACAAGGGATATTACGTATCGCAAGAAAAAGGTGCCGCATGGGTTTAAATCCCTCATGCGTGCTGCCTACGGCAGGACGTATCCCGCTGTGGTGGAGGGCATGTGCTCTATCCCGGAGCGGTATAATGAAAAGGTAGAAAAGATCATACAGATGGAGAAAGAGGGAAAAGTTTTCGTACTGCGCCCGGAATCTCCCGTCAAAGTGTCCCGCGTGGAAAAAGACACGAAAAAACTTCGTGCACTTTACGAAGAAGGCTATCAGATCGGCATGAAGCGGTTTGATGAGATGATGAGGTGGATGAGTGAAAAATAATGAAGCAGTATTTATAAGCACGAGTGAAGAAATGACGATGGAATTCGGCCGTTTCATAGGGGAACATGCTGAAAACGGACTGTTCATTGCCTTGATTGGAGATCTTGGAACAGGTAAAACCCATTTTGTCCAGGGACTTGCCAAGGGACTGGGAATCAATGATGTGGTGAGCAGCCCCACCTTTACAATCATGAATTATTATGAAGGTGAGATTCCGTTAAAGCATTTTGATTTCTATCGTCTTGATACAGAAGAGGATTTATACAATATCGGCTGGGAGGAATACAGCGAAGGCGGTGTCACCGTTGCAGAATGGGCAGACATGTTCCCGGGACTGATTCCAGAGAGAGCCATATACATATATTTGTCAAATAAAGGAACAACGGAAAGAGAAGTCAAGGTTATCTGGGGAGAAGAAGCTCCTGATGCCATAACAAAGGAGATAGAGAAATATGCTTCTTGCCATTGATACATCATCTTTAGTTTTAAGCTGCGCTTTAGCAGAGGAGGGAAAGCTTGTCGCTGAATGGACACAGCAGAAAAAACTGACACATTCAGAACAGCTGATTCCATGCATGGACCTTATGCTGAAAGAAGTGGGCGTCAGCAAAAAGGAAATAACAGGGATTGCCGTCGCCAAGGGCCCTGGCTCATTTACGGGTCTTAGAATCGGCCTTGCTACAGCCAAGATGACATCCTATATCTGGAACGTCCCGTTGGTCGGTGTTGACACCCTGGAAGCTCTTACATGGAATATGTACGGCGCGCAGGCATTTATTCTTCCGCTTCTCGATGCGCAGAAGAATAATGTGTATGCAGCCCTTTACGGGGCATTTAATGAAATGTGGCAGGAAAAGCCTGAAGTGGCAGCTTCCATTGATTCTGTCATAGAATCAGCTGTAAAACATGGCGGGCCGGTCATTGCAGTCGGTGAATGTGCTGATAAATATAAGGATAAGCTGGTTTCTGCAGGTATTCTGCTGGCTCCGCCCCATAGCAGATGCAGCCGCGCGGGAAGTCTCGCCATGGCAGCAATCTCTAAATTGAAAAACGGCATGGCAGATGATCCATTGACGCTTTTGCCAAATTATATCCGCAGGAGCGAGGCAGAAGTCTTATGGGAAAAGCAGCATGCCGATTCGTAATAGAAGAAGCGCTTGCCTCTGATATTCTGGCCATATATGAAATTGGCAGGATTTGTTTTTCCGATGCATGGAGAAAAGAGACTGTCGATCATGATTTTCAGGGAACGCACAGCCATTACCTCGTTGCAAGGACTTCGGAAAAAGTCATAGGCTATGCCTGTTTCTGGTACGTGCTTGATGAAGCGCAGCTGGTCAATATCGGGGTTCTTCCTGAGTTTCGAAAGCAGGGGGTTGCAAGAGCCATTCTGGAAGCGGGACTTGATAAAGCTCTTGAAAACGATATGAAGACAATGTTTCTTGAAGTCCGTGTGAGCAATCATGGGGCACAGAATTTATATAAGAATTTTGGATTCCACGTTGACTGTCTTAGGAAATCGGTGTATGAACTTCCTGTCGAAGACGGGTATATCATGTCCCGAAAGTTATAAGGAGATAAAATGAAGATATTAGCATTCGAATCAAGTTGTGATGAAACGTCCTGCGCAGTAGTAGAGGACGGCAGACAAGTCTTGTCTGATATCATTTCAACACAGGTTCCGATTCATAAGAAGTTTGGCGGGGTAGTTCCTGAAATTGCATCACGCCATCATATAGAGGATGTGCTTCCCGTTGCCATTGAAGCATTGGAGCAGGCTGGATGCAGCTGGTCTGATATGGATGCCATCGCGGTCACTCAGGGGCCGGGCCTGGTCGGGGCTCTTCTTGTCGGAGTAGCGGCGGCAAAGGCGGCAGCCTGGGCCATCGACAAGCCTCTTATTGCTGTCAATCATATGGAAGGGCATATCTTTGCCAACCTGGTACAGTATCCCGATCTGGAACCTCCTTTTTTATCGTTGGTTGTTTCCGGCGGTCATACTATGCTTGTCGTAGTCAGAGATTACAATCACTTTGAACTTCTCGGACAGACAAGAGACGATGCTGCAGGGGAAGCTTTTGATAAAGTCGCACGTGTACTTGGGTATCCGTATCCAGGCGGGCCGCACATTGACCGTCTGGCAAAGGAAGGAAACAGCAGCGCCATTCACTTCCCGATGGGACTCAGCAAGGGGCATAACTTTGATTTCTCCTTCAGCGGATTGAAATCATCCGTCATTAATTACATCAACATGATGAAAATGAAGAAAGAAGAAATCGTGGCAGAGGACGTAGCAGCCTCCTTCCAGAAAGCTGTTGTGGATGTCCTGATTGAAAAAGCGATGGAAGCCGTCAAAGTGACGGGCATGAAGACGATTGCTCTTGCCGGCGGAGTCGCAGCAAACAGCGAATTAAGGACCAGGCTTGAAGAGGAGTGCGGCAAACGCGGCATACGCATGTGCCGTCCGAGCCTGACCCTTTGCACCGATAACGGGGCTATGATCGGCTGCCGTGCCTATTACATGGCCAGAGCCGGCGAATTCGCCGATATGTCTTTAAATGCGGATCCGCGCCTGCCCTTTAATGCAGAACAGATCAAACTGTAAAGTGCAGGTTTATACATGCAGGATGGGAGAATAATATGCAGACACGCGGCATAGAAATGAGTCAGCTTTACACATTGATTCGTGATACGACGAATCTGACTGAAGTGCAGGCTAAAATTCTGGATCATGAACAGGTTGCCCTTCAGTTTGCAGCCGATATTTCAAAGAATCAGGTGTACTTGTGCGCCAAAGGAAAGAATTCTGATATTTCAGTCATCCTGCTCTCTGTCCGGCCTTCCTATACGCACAGCCAGACTTTTTTCAAGGCGGGAGATACGTTTTTGAGGGATGAATTATCCATTGTCGAAAATGTTTTCAGTACGGGAAGAAAAGTCGCCGGCCGCATGGAGCTTGATCAGGGGAGAAAAGTCGCAGTTACAGGATATCCTATCGTTGATAATGCAGGCGTTCCATTTGCCGTCGTCTGTTTCGTATCCAGCTCGCTTGATCAGCAGCAGGTCCTGACGGATACAGGAAGCCTTGCGCTTCAGGTACCGTTTGATGGGAAGGATTATTATGGCATACGTCCGCAGGACGGTGTCATCATACTGGATTCATTAGGCCGCATCATTTATTCCAATGATATGGCTAATGATTTATACATGGTTCTTGACAAAGAAGCCGTTGAAAGCCAGGAAATTATCGGTCACACAATCGTACGGTTTCCGCTTGTCGATGAAGTCATGAAAACGGGAAGGCCTGTTTTCGGCGATGAAGTTTCCGAAAATATGACGCTTTCGGCCTGGGGGCTTCCCATTATTTCTGGCGGCAAGGTGACAAGGACTGTACTGATCCTCACGGATGTTACTGCGATTCGTGAAAAAGAAAAGCAGATACTTGTCAAGGATTCTGTCATCAAAGAAATCCATCACCGCGTCAAGAACAGCCTCAATACGATAGCAGGAATGCTTCGCATGCAGGCAAGACGCGCCAAAGATCCGGATACGAAGGACGCCTTGAAGCGTTCAGTAAACAGGATTCTTGGCATTTCACAAATTCATGATATCCTGGCAAGCCAGAGCGGCGGACAGATCGATATGGATGTGCTGCTTGACCGTATCTGCAAATTGTCTGTGGACAGCCTGACGTTTTGCCCGGTGCGGGTAGTCCGCGAAAAGGGCAGTGATCCGCTGATTGTAGATTCTGAAAAAGCAGTTCCGCTGGCGATTGCAGCCAATGAACTCATCCATAATGCGATTGATCATGGTTTTAATGGTATGGACAAGGGGATTCTTATCGTCGGAACATCTCTGGATGAAGAGAAACTTCATGTTTATATTAAAAATAATGGGCATCCCTTATCGCCTGAAGTCAAAGACATGAATTCATCCGGCCTAGGACTTCAGATTGTAAGGAATTTAGTAGAAATAGAATTAAAGGGAAGCTTCGAACTGAGGAATGATGGAGAGTTCGTAACAGCTGATATTTATTGCTCGAGGGCATTGATGGGAGCATAGCAGAATGGCAGAAGTGTATAAAATCGTAATCGCAGATGATGAAGCACTCATCTGCATGGATCTTAAGGAAATGCTGGAAGAAGCAGGCCATGAAGTCGTCGGTGTAGGATCCGACGGGGTTGAAGCTTTGGAACTGACAAAGAAGCTCAATCCGGATCTTGTAATCCTTGATGTTAAGATGCCCAGGCTTGACGGTATCCAGGCAGCTAAAATGATTGCCCATGACAATCTGGCACCCGTTGTACTCCTGACAGCTTTTGGCGATGAAGACATCATCGAAAAGGCAAAAAAATCCATGGTTTTCGGATATGTAATGAAACCGGTCAGCGAGCGGTCTCTCTTTCCGGCCATCCAGATTGCAGTAAGCCAGTTCCGCCAGAAAAACGAGATCGTTCACCGGATCAAGGACATGGAACGCGAAATGGCTGCCCGGAAGATCATAGACCGCGCTAAAGGCCTTCTCATGGACTTCTATCATATTTCTGAAGATGAGGCTTACAGGAGAATGCAGCAGACAAGCATGAAAAGAGGCATTGCACTCTCCGAAGTCGCACAGAAGGTTGTGAAGGAAATCATGGCCAGAAAGAACAAATAGGCTGTAAGTTGTAGAAAGGAGATTCTTATTATGGAATTCACATTTTATGGACATGCATGCTTTAAAATCGATACAGGAAAGGAGTCGCTTCTTTTTGATCCGTTCCTGAGCGGAAATTCGCAGGCTGCTGTTTCTGCTGACAAGGTTGAATGCGATTATATCCTTCTTTCTCATGCTCACGGAGATCATTTCGGCGATGCAGATAAGATTGCCAGCCGCACGGGCGCATGCGTCATAGCGATTCCTGAGGTGATTTCACTCTTTTCAAAGAATGTCTCCAATTTCCAGCCGATGAATCTGGGAGGATCTTTTAAGGCGGACTTTGGAAAGGTAAAAATGGTGCAGGCTTTCCACAGCTGCGGAGCTCCCGGAGGCACGCCCTGCGGGTTCATCATACAGTTTAACAACGGGAAGACTGTTTATTATTCAGGAGACACGGCTCTCTTTGGAGATATGAAGCTGTTTGGCGAACTGTTTGATATTGACTATGCAGTCCTTCCAATCGGAGACAACTATACGATGGGACCAGACGATGCATTGATTGCTGCCAAATTTCTGAAGGCAAAATGCGTAATTCCTGTTCATTACAGCACCTGGCCAGTCATCGAACAGAATCCGGCTGATTTCAAGGAAGAAGCACAGAAACAGGGGATTGCAGTAAAAATCGTAAAAGCTGGAGAAAGCCTGGAGCTGTAATTTTTTGATAAAAGAGGACTGCGTCTGCAGGATGCCGCCCTCTTTCATCATTTCCGGTGAATTTTAAGACGGATTAGGAAGCTGGATGCTTTGAATGGAAAAGGGTGCTACATGAATAATAAAAAACAAAAATTTTTCGAGTCGCTCTCAGTGCAGCTTAATTCATACATTGAGGCAGAGAAAGTGATCGACCTGTTTATTTCTAATGATATGGATGCTTTTCAGGGGAAAAGACTATTTCAGCATGCTTTAGGAAATACGGACAGTGATATGGAAGCCGTATTTGATCGGATCGTCAAAGCATATAAAGATGCAGCCGGCTATGGATATGGTGTCAGAGCATTTGGATTAATGAAATCCATGCATGACCATTTAACAAATCTCTTCAATGAATTCTCATCCTATCAGGATGAGAAAATGCCTGATGAAATGAATCTTGTCTGGGATCTTTGCAAAGCAGGTGCATTGGAAGTTTCAAAAGTTCTTGAATATACCAAAGGATTTGAAGAAAATAATTTGAAGGCCGAAGCCAGATGCCTTAAAATTCATAATTTCAAGAGCAGGGGAGACGAAGCTGTCAGGGATTCACTTGAGGCAGTTTATGGGATGAATAACAGTATAGACATCATTTACTGGAAAGACGTATTAAAGGAAATGAACGGCTTCTTGTCTGATATCGATCAATTCACAATCTGCCTGCAGAAACTCCTTGCCATGGAATAGGATGGAATGCATTTTTAATAATTTACAATCTGGGTGTTGGATTTTCTGATCATTTTGGGTATAATATAAATACATGGAGGAAATGCCATGAGATAGAATTTCTATCTGGTCAAATTGATGATTATTTCCCTGATTATCAATTGGGCTGCGGACTATGCATACTCCTCAATGATAGTCTTGCACAAGAAAAGCGGTTGATACCGCTTTTTTTGTTTGCCTGAAACGGAGCTTCATCCTTTTTATAACGTTTCCTGATTTTTGTGGAAGAGTCCAATCGTGTTATAATATTGGATATTTAGTAAATTCAGAATTTTGAAAAACGATTGTTTATAGAAGAGGAGAGGGTTTTGTTGATAGCAAGACAGATGAGATCATATGCATGGAACGATGGCAAAGAACTTCATATTGGCAGAGACTCTCTTGTCATGGGAGTTTTAAATATAACGGATGATTCATTTTCGGACGGCGGGAAATGGAATACGCTGGAAACTGCCATGAAGCATGCGAAGGATATGGTTGAAGATGGGGCAGCAATTGTAGACATAGGGGCAGAATCAACAAGACCGGGATTCACGTCCCTTTCGGCAAAGGATGAGACAGACAAATTGATGAAGATTCTTCCATCCATTTTAGCGTGCTCTCCGGTTCCTGTATCTGTCGATTCATACCATTATGAGACAATGGACGCAGCACTTCGGGCCGGGGCGCATATCGTCAATGATATCTGGGGATTCCAGTATGATGACGGCAGCATGGCAAGGGTAACTGCTGAATATAAAGTGCCGGCAGTCCTCATGCATAACCAGGATGGAGAAACATATGATGAAGATATCCTGGAGAGTATGAAAAAATTCTTTGACCGTTCTATTGATATTGCTGTAAGGGCCGGCGTAGAGCAGGATAAGATCATTCTGGATCCGGGAATCGGTTTTGGCAAAACGGCAGAGCAGAACATGGAAGTCCTGACACGTCTGGATGAACTGACGAGGGAATTTCCTTTCCCCTGGCTTTTAGGAGTAAGCAGAAAACGCTTCATCGGTGCAATCCTGGATCTTCCGGCACCTGAAAGAGATGAAGGAACCGCTGCGGTCAATCTCTGGGGGATTGGAAAAGGATGCTCCATATTCCGTGTTCATAACGTTAAAATAAGCGCCCGTGAAATCAAGGTATGGGATGCTTTAAATCATTTCAATCAGGAAAATTGACGATGGCAGGGTGTGAATGATGGATTATATTAAACTCAAAAATATGGCATTTTTCGGCTATCATGGCGATGAGCCGGAAGAGAAGACATTGGGACAGCGATTTTATATTGATGTCGTGATCGGCACAGATCTGTCCAAAGTCAGCCGGACCGATGACTTGAATGATTCCGTAAATTACGTGGAAGTTTTCCAGATTGTGAAGCGCGCGGCCGAAGGAGGCCCCTATAAGCTTTTGGAAAAACTGGCAGGCGTGATCAATGAAGAAGTCATGGGAAAATTTCCTCAGGTTGAAGAAATCGTGACTACTGTCCATAAGCCGGGTTCTCCCATTCCCGGCATCCTGGATGATGTATCCGTTACGATAAAAAAAGAAAGATAGGTTTGACGGTTTATCAAATGTTGAATTCATTGAAAAGGAATTCTTATATTATCTCGCTGGGATCTAATATGGGAAATTCAGCTGAGATTCTCTCTGGATCCGTCAGGACGCTGAATCAGGATGAAAGACTCAGGGTCCTGAAGAAATCATCCCTTTACAAGACCAAGCCATGGGGGTTGACGGAGCAGGCCGTTTTTCTGAATGCCGTGATTGAAGTTTCATGGACAGGGAAACCAGAAGAGCTGATGGAATTTCTGCTGCAGGTAGAAAAATCATTCGGCCGTGTCCGCATCAGGCACTGGGGACCAAGGACGCTGGATCTGGATATGATTTATAACAGTGAAATAGAAAGCAATACAGATTTTCTGAAATTGCCGCACCCATTTTTCTGGGAGCGGCCCTTTGTGTTGGTCCCTTTGGAAGAAATATATCCTGATTTCGTCTTTAATGGTGAAGGAATCCACCAGAGGATTCTGGAACTGGATGGATATAAGGATGTAGAGAAAACGGACATTGCATGGTAGGCAGGAGGTGAAATGATGGCAGAAAAAAATAAGATGATTGATGGAAAAGAAAATGCAAAAGAGGAAACTTCAGATTTGAACACAAAGGGGCCTGAGCTGGTTCAGATGATTGGAGACAGGCTGACATCCTTAATCGACCAGAACCATCCGGGAAAATCTGTAATCATCAACGGGATCAGCGGGTCTCAGAAATCTCTGGCGGCTGCGTCTCTCCTGGCGAAATATAATACGGCTGTTATTGTGGTTCCTACGCAAAAAGATATTTTCCGGTGGGAAGAAAATCTAAAGTTTTTTGTTCCCGATGCCAGAATATTTTCATTTCCTGTCGTGGAAGAGGCAGGTTTTGAAGGCACTTTTTCCAGTACGGAAAGGTTAAGGGAGCGCATGCGCTCCTTGTCTGCAATGATCAATGGTGAAAAGAGCATCATTATTGCGGCCGCAGTAGAAGCTGCGCAGAAAATTTCAGCTCCTTCTTCTATCAAGGATCATTTATATAAATTTGAGTTAGGCAGTGAAATCGAAAGAAGAGAAGTCCTGGAAGTACTGCAGGATCTGGGGTACGAAAGAGTCGATCAGGTTGAGCGGTCCGGACATTTTTCTGTCAGGGGCGATATCGTCGATATTTATCCGATCAATGAAATTCATCCGGTGAGAATTGAATTCTTCGGTGATGAAATTGACAGCATACGTCTGTTTGATGTAGACAGCCAGCGCTCCATCGAAACACTGGAAAGTCAAAGCGTATTTCCTGTTGCCGTAAAGGGCAGCAAGAATTCATCCGTTCTCTCTTACCTGGATCATGGGATCGTCTTTTATGATGAACCGCAAAGGGGTGAGGAATCCTTAAAGCAGTTCTTTAAGGAAGAAAAAGCCAATGCGGGCAAGGCTTTCCTCTGGAGCGAGCTCATTCATACAGCCCGGAAACAAACGAATCAGGAAATTGTATTCTCGCTTCTCAAGAGGGAACTGGAGGAGTTCAAGCCTTTGGTATACCACAATTGGAACGGGCAGGAGATGACGAATTATCAGAGGCAGATTCCCATTTTTACGGCCGATTTGAAATCCCTTCTGAATAAGAACTGGAAAACTGCAATCGTCATCCCGAGGGCCTCCGAGAAGCGCGAAATCGAGGGAATATTAACGGACCAGCAGATACCCATGTCTCTTGATATAGAAGAGGGGAAAGTGGTTCTCCTTGATGGCGTCCTGACAGAGGGGTTTGAACTTTCCGATTTTAATCTGGCCCTGATTACAGCCGGCGATATTCTTGGCAGGCAGAAACTCAGAAAGTACAGTACAAGCGGATCAAGAAAGCAGATCCGTTACTTTTCCGATCTGAATCCGGGGGACTATGTTGTTCAGCAGGTACATGGAATCGGCAGGTACCTTGGAATACGCACGATTGAATTATCCGGTGTCCACAGGGATTACATTACCATCCAGTATGCAGGATCGGATAAGCTTTATCTTCCTGTAGACCAGATTGGTACTTTGGAGAAGTATATCGGTCCGGAAGGAGAAACGCCGCGCCTTCATACCATGGGCGGAGCCAACTGGGAAAAAATCCGCTCAAAGGCGAAAAAATCCATTCAGGAACTGGCTGAAAAGCTTTTGGACGTGTACGCGAAGCGTGAACTGGCAAAGGGTATTGCCTTTGCGCCGGATACGGCAGAACAGGTTGAATTTGAAGATTCATTCCCTTATGTCGAAACAGAAGATCAGGAGAATGCTATTTCCGTCATCAAGAAGGCTATGGAAAAGCCCACACCGATGGACATGCTTCTTTGCGGGGACGTTGGATTTGGAAAGACGGAAGTGGCGATGAGAGCCGTTTTTAAATGTGTCATGAGCGGCTATCAGGCTATGGTTCTGTGTCCTACGACGGTTTTGTCAGAGCAGCATTATAAAAACTTCAAGTTCCGCATGGATTCCTTTGGCGTCAATATTGCGGTGCTGAACAGATTCACAAAGGCTTCTGAAAGGACAAAGATCCTCCATCAGCTTGAATCCGGCGAACTGGATGTTGTCATTGGGACTCATTCTGTCCTGAACAAAAAGATTAAGTGCAGGAGACTGGGACTGCTGGTCGTAGATGAGGAGCAGCGCTTCGGTGTCGTACAGAAAGAAAGAAGAAAATCACTGGCAGAGGGAATCGATGTATTGACTCTTTCGGCAACACCGATACCAAGAACGCTCCATATGAGTTTGACAGGACTTCGTGATATGGTCACGATCACAACGCCGCCCCCTGGAAGACATGCAATCCAGACCTATGTTAGCGAGTACGATGATTCCATTGTCATTGACGCGATTCTTAGGGAAAAGGAACGCGGCGGCCAGTCATTCTTTGTCTACAACAGGATTGAGACGATGCCTGCCATGCTGGATCATCTGAAGAGCATACTGCCGGATACGATATCGATTGGAGTTGCCTATGGCCGGATGGATGGTGCAGTCCTTGAAAAAGTGATGCTTGATTTCTATCAGGGAAAGCATGATGTCCTGCTTTGCACAACCTTGATCGAAAACGGGCTGGATCAGCCAAATGCCAATACGATGCTGGTCTATGATGCAGACAAGCTTGGACTTTCTCAGATTTATCAGATGCGCGGAAGGGTAGGGCGTTCCGATAAAATTGCACGTGCCTGGTTCTTCTATAATAAGGATAAAGTGCTTAGCGAAGTTGCAGAAAAGCGTCTGAACACCATAAGAGAATTTACTGAACTCGGGAGCGGCTTTAAAGTCGCCATGCGCGATCTGGAAATCCGCGGGGCAGGCAATCTTCTGGGATCTGCCCAGCATGGCAATATCGCAAGCGTCGGGTTTGCAGCGTACTGCTCCATGCTTGAGGAGGCTGTGCAGCGTCTGATGGCAGAAAGAGAGCATAAGCCCCTTCCGAAGAAACTGCCGAATACCACTATCGAATTTCGTCAGGATGCGTACTTGGATTCCAAGTACATCAGCAATGAAGAGCAGAAGATGGAAATTTACAGAAGACTGGCATCCGTGGAAGATGAGAAAGAGCTGGCGGATTTGATCGATGAGGCAGTCGACCGCTATGGAACCCCGACAGAACCGGCCGAAAAACTGTTTTCCATTTCCCTGGTCAGAATAAAAGCCAGGAAACTTGGAATAAGGAGTGTCATTGACGAAGGGGATTCCATGCTTCTTACATGGGCGGATGAGGATTTCATGCGTGGATGGAATCCCAACCTTCTGCCAAAAGCGCTTGTTCCATACCTGCATTTCCTTCCGGGAAATCCGGCAAGGCTGAGAATCAGGAAGGCAGGAATCAAGGGCAGCCCCATGAAATGGCTTGGCGGTTTCCTGGATGAGCTGATGAGCGAGATCCATCATTCTTCCCATTAGATTTGCAGTGCATAGAACTCTGCATTTACGGGATTCTGCTTTACATTTATTAGCAAATCTGTTATGACTATATGAGTTATGTTTTTTTGAGGGGCTTTTCCATATTTTTTAATCAGGTGAAAAATGCGTAAAAATTCGTTTATCCAGGGTGCGTTGATCTTGACGGTAGCAGGGATTATCGTCAAGTTCATTGGGGCATTCAGTCGTATCTATCTGTCAAGACTTCTTGGCGGCGAAGGGATCGGGCTCTACCAGATGGCTTATCCGATCTACCTGCTTTGCCTTTCGGTATCGTCAGCAGGTCTTCCTGTGGCTATTTCAATCATGGTTGCAGAAAGAAACGCAGTCAACGATTACTTTGGCGGGCAGAAGGTATTCCGTATATCGCTCGTGACATTGGTTTTGACAGGACTCTTTTTCAGTCTCCTGCTTTTCTTCGGGGCCCAGTGGCTGGTCGACAGTGAAATTGTCCGCGACCAGAGAGCCTATTGGTCACTCCTTGCTTTGTCCCCGGCTGTTTTCTGTGCAACGCTTCTTGCGACGCTAAGAGGTTACTTCCAGGGTCTTCAGCTGATGACACCGACAGCTGTTTCACAGATACTTGAACAGGTCGTCCGTGTTGTTGCCATGATTCTTTTCGCCGTCGTCCTTCTTCCTTATGGACTGGAATACGGAGCTGCCGGCGCAACCCTTGGTGCAGCACCGGGTGCTTTTGTCGGCATACTGACACTTCTTGTTTTCTACTACATGACCCGCGGATGGAGAAATGAACTGGCATCTGAGCAGGATCCATCTATCAAGCCGCAGAGTGTAAAGACAATTATCAAAAGACTGCTTGTTCTTGCCATTCCTGTATCGCTGGCAAATATCATGCTTCCGATCGTTTCATTGATCGATCTTTTCATTGTTCCAAGAAGACTTGAAGTTGCTGGTTTTACGATTGAACAGTCAACAACATTCTTCGGCTATCTGACCGGCATGGCAACGGCTCTTGTCAACATGCCTACCATCGTTACGGCATCTCTGGCAGCAAGTCTTGTTCCTTTCGTTTCGGAAGCTATCGCGCAGAAACGCGGCGACATGGTACTCAAAAGAACAGATACCGCGATGCGCTTGGCCAATCTGATTACCATTCCTTCCTTTGTCGGAATGTGTGTGATTGCCACACCAATTTCTGCCATGCTTTATGCAACTCCGGATGCTGGTCCGTGCATTGCAATCATGAGCTTTGGCATTTTCCTTCTTGGCGTGCAGCAGGTAACAACGGGCGTTCTGCAGGGGATGGGCAAGACTGCCATACCTTTCCTGAACATGGTTGCCAGCGCGTGCTGCAAGATGTTCCTTTCATGGAACCTCACGGCTCTCCCAAGCTGGGGCGTTTTAGGTGCGGCATGGGCAACAAATGCAGACTTTGGCGTTGCAGCCATTCTCAATCTGATTTTCCTTTATAAATACAGACATTACACGATGGACATAAAGCATACGGTCAAGCTCTTCATTGCAGCAGCCGTTATGGGCGTGGTTGCTTATGGCTCTTATCACGCTCTTTACAGCCTGATTCACAGCAATACGCTTTCTACCCTGATTGCAATTGCCCTGGGCGGAGTTGTCTACCTTGTCGGTATCGTGCTGATTCGTGCTGTAACTCCTGATGATGTCAGGGAAATCCCAAAGATCGGCACACGTCTGGCCGCTATTGTGGAAAAGATGAGTTTCAAAAAGTAATATATTGCTTAGGAATGAAAGCATAATAAAAGACCGCGGAAAATCCGCGGTCTTTTTACTATGCAGCTGATTTAAATGACGCGGCTGGCATTTGCCAGGCAGCGTTCTGTTTCGGATACGATATCTTCAACGATTTCCTGTACGGGCTGAATCTTTGTCAAATGGGTCAGTGACATGCCGGCGAGGATAAAGCCGTTTTCTGTGTCGCCTTCAATGGCACCTTTTCTGTTTGTCCCTCTGGAAAGTGCAGTCAAGGTGCTCAAAGGAGCACCGCTGTATTCTTCCTGCAGATACTTATCAGAGAACTTATTTCTTAATCCTCTGACACTGTCTCCGGTAGTGAAGCCGCAGACGACAGAATCCGTATCGTTGGCATTGATGATGGCCTGCTTGGCATTGGGGTGGAGCAGGTGGCATTCCTCAGCAAGAAGGAAGCGTGTACCCATCTGGACACCTGAAGCGCCCATGATCAGAGATGCCGCAACACCTCTTCCGTCCACGATGCCTCCGGCTGCAACCAGTGGAATCTCGATGTCGGGAAGAATGTTTTCCAGGAGAGCCATGAGTGTCACTTTACCGTCATGTCCGCCTGCTTCCATGCCTTCGACGATGATGGCATCAGCTCCGGCATCCTGCACACGCTTGGCAAGCTTTGCATTTGGAACAACCGGAATGCATTTGATGCCTGCATGATGAAGAGGTTCAAACCATGGGAGGGGATTGCCTGCACCAATGGTTACGAAGGGGACTTTCTCATCACAGATCACCTGAGCAACATCATCGACGTTTGGCGCCTGCAGCATTAAATTGACGCCGTAGCATTTCCCGTTTCCCAGAATGTCTTTGGCTGTCCTGATACTGTCCCTGACTTCATCTGCAGAGAATCCGCCCGAGCCTATGACGCCTGCGCAGCCTGCATGATTCATTGCAGCCGCCAGCACTCCGTCTGAAATATAGGCCATTGCACCCTGAATGATGGGGTAATCAATACTGAGGAGCTTCGTTAACTTTGTGTTCCATGACATAATATCCATCTCCTTGCGATATGAAAATACCGGATTAAAGTGAAATTTCATAATGGACTTTGCTTGATGCCTTATGAAGACCGGTTTATTATTCTTTTCCCATTATACCTGCTTTATGTGAAATAGGTAAGTTTTAAGCCCTATCATGCGGATTACCGGAAGACAAATGCATAATGAATGTATGAAAGTAACCCTTTGGCTGCTATGCAATGCACAAATTTCATGTAATGAGAAAACATAGGAAAATATCTGCCTGAAATGAACCATGATGAAGAAATGATATAAAAACGGATAAAGGCTTTGATTTTAGAAGAGAGTCAATGTGGAAATATCAGCCTTTCCTGCACGTAAAATATAGGAATAAGTATATATTACATAATTTTAATGCACATTATGGTTAAATAATGTATACTTAATTATAGAATTAACGGCAGTTGTTGTAGTATTATTAACTGCGTGATATACTGTAAGGGTAGAGTTCAGGCTTTTCTCTATCCCTAATTTCATAAATATATGATACGGAAGTGATAAAGGTGGAAGAGGACTCCTTAATGATGCTTCTTGTGCCGGAGATGATGATTGAAGCACAGGAGCGGTATGAAATCCTCAGACAGATCCATGCAGCACAACCGGTCGGAAGACATCTTTTAACCGTACAGACGGAATTGTCAGACAGCATTATTCGGAAACACATTGAAGAAATGGAGCGGACCGGGCTTTTGGTTTACAGGCCCTCCGGGATCAGTTTGACCAGCAAGGGTGAATCACTCCTGGAGCCGCTTTCCCATTATTTCCGGAAAAGTCCTTTTTCCGATAAGATGGCAGCATCTTTGCAGAAAATCTTATCGATGAAAAAGGTCATACTGGTGCGGGGAGATTCTGATGAGAAGGAGTCAGTAAGAGGTGATATAGCCCAGGAGGCCGCCTTGGCCCTGATTCGTCTTATAAGAGATGATGACATAGTGGCAGTGAGCGGCGGAGCATTGATGGCTGAACTGGCGGAAATGCTCCCAAAGCTTCACATGAATGTGGATGTTTTACCGATCAGAAGAGGATTTGGCAGGAGAATAGATTTTTTACCAAATAATGTGGCAGCTCATATGGCTGAAAAATTAGGAGGGAAGTATCACATCCTTCAAATACCGGATGGATTGAGTCCCGAGTTTTTCTACAAGCTGAAAAAAGAATTGCCGCAGATCAATCAGACAGAAGAATTGTTTTCAAAAGCGGGTATATTGGTTACTGGTATAGACAGTGCAGAGGATATTAAGAAGTATCACGAACTTCCATCAGATGTAACGAGGCGGCTGGAAAAGGAAAATGTATTCAGCGAAGCTTTGGGACTATATGTCAATGCGGAAGGGAAAATCTTATATCGCCTGTACAATGTCGGCATTTCCAGGGACGATATACCAGCAATACCACATATATTAATTACTGCAGGCGGAAGTCATAATGGGGAAGCGATCCTTGCTGTGGCAAGAGCAGGAATACGCGGAGTCCTCATTACTGATGAAGGGGCCGGCAGAAAAATACTTCAACTAGTTTCAGGTGAAAAAGCGACAACAGGAGGTTGCAAAGATCATGGTTAAAGTCGGAATTAATGGATTTGGCAGAATTGGAAGACTCGTATTTCGCGGCATGCTGAAGAGGGACGATCTGGAAGTCGTTGCTATTAACAATCCAAGCGGGGTTGAAACAGCTGCTTACCTTCTTAAATACGATACTGTTCACGGAAGACTTGATGAAAAGGTAGAAATTGACGGCGACGATTTGATCATTGAAGGCAAACGTGTTCATGTTTTCCAGGATCGTGATCCGGAGCATCTGGACTGGAGCAAGTATGGTGTTGAAATCGTTGTAGAATCCACAGGCAAGCTGAAAGATAAAGTCAGCGCCGGAAAGCATATCAAGGGAACTGTGAAAAAGGTTATTATCACAGCACCGGGCAAAGATGATGACGCAACGATTGTTATGGGCGTCAATGAAGAAACATATGACCCGAAGGCAGACAATATTATTTCCAACGCTTCCTGCACGACAAACTGCCTCGCTCCGATTGTAAAAGTACTGCATGAACAGTTCCACATTGTACGCGGACTTATGACAACCGTTCATTCCTATACGAATGACCAGGCTATTCTTGAAAAAGCACACAAGAAGGATCCAAGAAGAGGCCGTGCTGCTGCAGAAAACATTATTCCGACTTCCACAGGCGCAGCAAAGGCAATCGGCATTGTCATTCCTGAAATGAAAGGCAAACTGAACGGACTGGCTATCCGCGTTCCGACCCCGGACGTATCCCTGGTCGATCTGGTTGTTGAACTGGAAAAGACAGTTACAAAGGAAGAAGTCAACGAAGCATTGAAGAAAGCCGCTGAAGACGAATTGAAAGGAATCCTTGCTTATACGGATGAACCCCTTGTATCCAGCGATTTCCGCACAACAAATGTAAGCTCTACCGTTGACAGCCTGCTCACCATGGTTATGGACGGCAATCTTGTCAAAGTTATTGCATGGTACGATAACGAATGGGGTTATTCAATGCGTATTATTGATCTTGTAGCTTATGTTGCATCGAAAGGACTGTAATGATGAACAAGCAGACAGTGTATGATCTTAAGCCTGAAGGAAAGGTTGTATACATCCGTGTCGATTATAATGTTCCCCATGATAAAGAGGGGAATATTCTGGATGACCGCAGAATCCGGGCTACAATTCCAACAATTCATTATCTTCTGAATCAGGGCGCAGCCATTGTCCTGGCCAGTCATATGGGAAGGCCGAAGGGCGAATATAAAGCAGAATTATCTCTCCGTCCTGCTGCAGCCCGTCTGGCAGAACTTTTACAAAAAGAAGTCAAATTCATTCCGGACTGCATTGGACCCGAAGCTGATCAGGCCAAAGAAGAACTGAAGCCGGGCGAGATTATTCTTCTTGAAAACTTAAGATTCCATAAGGAAGAAGAAAAGAATGATCCGGATTTTGCCAAAGCACTTGTCAAAGGATGCGATCTGGCTGTTAACGATGCTTTCGGCGTATCCCACCGTACACATGCATCCATCGTAGGCGTTGGCAGACTTTTGCCTATGGTATCCGGCCTTCTTCTTAAAAAGGAAATTGATTTCCTTGACGGCGTCATTGAACATCCGGAAAGGCCATTTGCTGCGATTATAGGCGGAGCAAAAATCAGTGACAAGATCCAGGTTATTGCAAACCTGATGGAAAAGGCAGATGTCATCCTGATTGGCGGCGGCATGGCGAATACATTCGTTGCAGCCCAGGGTTATGACATGGGCGAATCCCTGCAGGACAAAGACCGCTTTGATTTGGCAAGAAACCTTATGAAGAAGGCAAATGATCTTGGATCAAGCATCATGCTGCCGGTTGATTTCATGGCAGGTGATTCATTCTCCGCTGAAGCAAAGACAAAGGTTCTTTCGGCAGAAGAATTCTCCAGCCCGTGGATGGCGCTTGATATCGGTCCTAAGACCATTGATCTTTATGTTGAAACTTTGCAGAAAATGAAGACTGTCGTTTGGAATGGCCCGATGGGCGTTTTCGAAATGGAACCATTCTCAAAGGGAACCTATGCAATAGCTAAGGCTATGGCATCCCTCAATGCGACGACTGTCATCGGCGGAGGAGAATCCGCATCGGTTGTTGATCAGCTTGGAATCGGAGACAAATTCTCTCATGTATCGACAGGCGGCGGCGCTTCGCTGGAAATGCTTGAAGGAATGATTCTTCCGGGCGTTGCAATCCTTGCTGACAAGGAGTGATAATTTGAGGAAAAAGTTAATTGCAGGAAATTGGAAGATGAATCAGACGGTGACGGAGGCAGGTCACTATTTTGAAAAGTTTAAAGTAAAAGCCAGGGAAGATGTAGATTTGGTTTTCATTCTTCCTTTTACCGATATTCCAGTTGCCAAATTTTTTATAAGCAGATCATCAATCGGTCTTGGCGCACAGAATATGTATCCGGCGGAAAGCGGAGCTTTTACCGGAGAGATTTCACCTCTTATGCTCAAGGATCTTGGATGCACGTATGTCATTTGCGGACATTCTGAAAGAAGAGAGATCCTGGGAGAGAGCGATGAATTTATTGCCAGGAAAGTAAAATGTGCACTGGATCACGATATAACTCCGATTCTTTGCGTCGGTGAAACAAAGGATGAACATGATGCAGGGAAAACAGAGGAGAAAATAGAAACACAGGTAAGGGCAGCTCTTGAGAAAATCCCCACTGATAAGGTTTCAAATGTTGTTATCGCTTATGAACCTATCTGGGCGATCGGCTCGGGCGCAGCGGCAACTGCAGATGAAGCAGAAGCGGTTGCAAAGCTGATTCGGCAGATTGTTAAAAATATTGCCGGGAAAAAAGTTTCAGATCAGGTGCGGATTCTCTATGGCGGTTCTGTCAATGCCGGAAATATCAACGATTTTACTGGAGAAAAAGATATTGACGGCGCTTTGGTCGGTGGGGCCAGCTTAAAACCAGAAGAATTCATTTCTATTTATCAGAAAGCTTGAGAAATCATTTTTATTAAAGGGACAGATGAAAGGGTATAGGTGGAGTTAGATTATGGCAGTCATTACGGATCTTCATGCAAGAGAAATTTTAGATTCACGTGGAAATCCTACTTTGGAAGTCGATATGTCACTGGAGGATGGGACATTTGCCCGCGCCGGAGTTCCGTCCGGTGCTTCTACCGGTATCTTTGAAGCCACCGAACTTCGTGATGGAGATGAGACAAGGTATGGCGGAAAGGGTGTTCTTAAAGCCGTAGATAACGTAAATGGTGAAATTGCAGATGCCGTTATCGGTTGGGACGCAAGTGATCAGAGAGGGCTGGATCATATTCTGATCAACCTTGATGGAACCGAAAACAAGAGCAGACTCGGCGCAAATGCCATTCTTGGCGTATCCCTTGCTGCTGCTCATGCTGCAGCCAACTCATTTGGACTTCCGCTCTACCAGTACCTTGGCGGAGTGAATGCACACGTACTGCCTGTTCCGATGATGAACGTACTTAATGGCGGCGCTCATGCAGACAACAATGTTGATATCCAGGAAAGCATGATCATGCCTGTCGGAGCTTCCAGCTTCAGGGACGGCCTTCGCATGTGCGCTGAGGTATACCACACTTTAAAAGCTGTTCTTAAGGATAGAGGACTTTCTACTGCAGTTGGAGACGAAGGCGGATTTGCTCCGGATCTTCCGTCCAATGAAGCAGCTATGGAACTTCTCTGCGAAGCTATCGAAAAAGCAGGCTATACTGCAGGAAGCGATATTGTCCTTGCTACTGACGTTGCTGCATCTGAACTCCTTGGCGACGACGGCTTATACCATTTATCCGGAGATCATGCAGCAAAGACCGCTGAACAGATGATTGAATTCTACGATCACCTGATTTCCGAGTACCCGATTGTTTCCATTGAAGACGGGCTTGGAGAAGAAGACTGGGAAGGATGGAAACTTCTGACAGATTCACTGGGAGACAAAGTACAGCTTGTTGGGGACGACCTTTTCGTTACCAATACAGAACGTCTTTCCAGAGGAATTGCAGAAGGCGTTGCCAACTCCATTCTGATTAAACTGAATCAGATCGGCACGCTGACTGAAACATTTGAAGCCGTACAGATGGCACAGAGAGCCGGTTACACAGCTGTTATTTCCCATCGCTCGGGCGAAACGGCAGATACGACAATTGCTGATCTGGCAGTTGCTTTGAATGCAGGACAGATCAAGACAGGAGCGCCGTGCAGATCTGAACGAGTTGCAAAATACAACCAGCTCCTCCGCATTGAAGAAGGACTTGATGCAGATGCCTGCTATGGAAGCGAAGGGCTTGCCGGCAAGCTGCGTATATTTGAAAAATAAAAAAACGGAGCTGTGACAAAATGCGCAATCATTTTGCCACAGCCCTTTTTTTATGCATCATATACAGCATGTCAATAAATTAGTGCAATCATTATGAAGAAATGATACAATAAGACGGTATAAAACGTTAAAATTATTTGGACCATAAATTACAAAGGAGAGACAACATGAGTAAAGTATTTGTTATCGGTCATAAATCACCGGACACAGACAGTATAGCTGCTGCCGTTTCCTATTCCTATTTGAAAAGACAGCTTGGCGTTGATGCCGTAGCAGCCAGAGCAGGGGAACCAAACAAAGAAACAAAGTTCGCACTTGATTATTTCAAGGTAGAAGCACCTGTTTTACTGGAAAGCACTGCAAGAAAGAATCCGGATGATGAAAAGACAAAACTGATTCTTGTCGATCACAATGAATCCAAGCAGTGCGTAGACGGCGCAAAGGATGCAGAAGTCCTTGAACTGATCGATCATCACAGACTGGGTGATTTTGAAACCGAAAATCCGATTTTCATCCTGATCCGCCCGGTAGGATGCGTAAACACCGTTATTTACGGCCTTTACAAGGCAAATGGAGTAAAACCGTCCAAAGAAGTTGCCGGAATGATGCTTTCTGCGATCATCTCTGATACAGTTCTGTTCAGATCCCCGACTACAACAGATGAAGACAAGGCTGCAGTCAAGGAACTGGCAGAAATTGCAGGCGTCGATTATGAAGCTTACGGCATGGAAATGCTTAAGGCAGGCGCTGACATTTCTGATTACCCGGCAGAAAAGCTTGCTCACAATGATACCAAGGAATTTGAAGCAGGCGGAAAAGTTTTCAGCTGCGGTCAGATTTCTGTTATGGATCTTGAACCGATCGAAGCCAAGCGCGCAGATATCATGAAAGTTCTTGAGGAAACCAAGGCAGAAAAACAGTATGAAGCTTCCTACCTGATGGTTACCAATATTCTGACAGAAGATACATATCTCTGGTTTACCAGCGGCGCTGAAGCTGCAGCTGAAGAAGCTTTCGGCAAGAAAGCGGAAGATAGATGTGTATATCTTCCTAAGGTCATGTCCCGTAAGAAACAGGTAGCTCCGTTCCTGTTAAAAGTATACGGAAAATAATTGATTCGATGAATGTAGGAAGAACTCATTTTTGACAGGTACAGTCATTTATGGGTTCTTCTTTTTACACTAAGGAGATTTGAGGATTTGTCTAATTATTTAAACACATTAAACGACCAGCAGTTGAGAGCGGTAAAGCAGATAGACGGACCAGTCCTGATCCTGGCAGGGGCCGGTTCAGGCAAGACGAAGTCATTGACCTGCAGGATTGCCTACATGATGGAATCGGGAATCAGTCCGTCTGAAATTCTGGCAATCACTTTCACAAACAAGGCTGCCCAGGAAATGAGGGAACGTATTCATGCTCTTGTGGGGCCTTCTGCTGACAAAATCTGGATGTATACATTTCATTCCTTCGGCGCAAGATTCCTCAGACGTGAAATCAGCAATTATCCTCCATATAATGATAAATTTACGATTTATGATTCGGATGATTCTAAAACACTCATAAAAAATATACTTAAGGAACTGAATCTGGATGACAAGCAGTTCCAGCCCAATATCATTCAGGCGCATATATCTTCAGCAAAGGGCCAGCTGCTTGAGCCGAAAGCATTCCGCGCGCAGGTTGGATCGAACTTCTTTGCACAGAAGGTTGCCGATGTATATGAATCTTATGACAAGCATCTGAAGCAGAACAATGCGCTTGACTTCGACGACCTGCTTTTCATGACGACAAAGCTCTTATCGATTGAATCAATCCGGAGACGCTGGCAGGACAGATTCCACTATATTTTGATCGATGAATATCAGGATACGAACCATGCACAGTACCTGATGGCAAAACTTATTGCAGGAAAGAATCAGAATATCTGTGCAGTCGGTGATGCTGACCAGAGTATTTATTCCTGGCGCGGCGCCGATCTCAGGAATATCATTGATTTCCAGCAGGATTATCCGTCTGCCAAGGTGATCAAACTTGAACAGAACTACCGCTCGACGCAGACGATTCTGGATGCGGCAAACGCAGTCATTCAAAATAACTCCGGAAGACCGTCCAAGCGGTTATGGACAGAAAACAACCAGGGCAAGCCTCTTATCCTCTATACAGCTTCCGATGAGCACAGTGAAGCTGATTTCATCGTAAATACGATGAGAAAAGAACACAATGAGGAGCATCAGCTGTATGGAAATATGGCTGTCTTGTACCGTATGAATGCGCAGTCGCGAGTCATTGAAGAAGCGCTCGTAAAAAGCGGAATCGGATATACGATGGTCGGAGGGACGAGATTCTATGACCGCGCAGAAATCCGTGATATGCTTGCATACCTCAAGCTGGTATCCAATCTTAAAGATAATGTCAGCCTTATGCGTATCATCAATGTCCCCAAGCGCGGAATAGGGGCGGCAACCGTACAGAAGCTTTCCGATTACGCCAACGAAAGAAATACATCCATGTTCGAAGCAATGATGGATCTGGACGGGCTTGATGTCTCTTCATCTACGAAGACAAAGCTCCAGAACTTCATAGCCATGATGTTTGAGTTCCTGAATGCATCTACCGAGACGAATGTCTTTGGCCTGCTTCAGAAAATAATGACGGATACGAAGTATCTGGAACAGCTGCAGGAAAGCAAGGATCCGCAGGTACAGAGCCGTGAGGAAAACCTTGGTGAACTTCTCTCTGTTGCCAAGGATTTCAATAATGATAATCCGGAAGGCGGAGTATCAGATTTCCTTGAAAAGGTTGCTCTTGTCAACGATGTGGATACGTATGAGAATGAAAATGACAGAGTGACACTGATGACGATCCACAGTGCCAAGGGACTGGAATTCCCGATTGTATTCCTGGCCGGAATGGATGAAGGCATATTCCCCGGCGTCCGTTCTCTGATGGATGAGTCCAAACTAGAAGAGGAACGCCGTCTCTGCTACGTGGCTTTGACCAGAGCAAAGGAAAAGCTGTATTTATCCAATGCCCATATGCGCACGATGTATGGTCAGATCAAGCCGTACCTTCCCAGCCGTTTTATTGATGAAATTCCTCAGGACCTCCTGACGCATGTCGAGTCTGATGAACGGCAGGACAGGGCTTTCCAGGCAAGAAGGCGGGAGACGGCCAGCAGAGTCGATTATGCAATGTCGGAAGTATCCGTTGTGAATAAGCCAAAACCGCAGAAAGAGCCGAAACGCTATGACTGGAAGGTAGGAGATACGGCTGTACATAACCTCTGGGGGAAGGGGAAAGTCGTTGCAGTTATGGGATCGGACAGCAAAATGATGCTGAAGATTGAATTCCCGGGAAATAAGATTCGTCAGGTCATGGTTGCATTTGCTCCAATAACGAAAGGAGAATGATTATGGTTCCTGAAGATGTGCGAGAAGAAGCCGAAAAACTGAAAAAGGAGCTTCGTCATCACAGCTACTTGTACTATGTATTGGACAAGCCTGAAATTTCAGATTATGAATTTGACCATATGTACAGAAAGCTTGTAGACATAGAGGCAAAGTATCCTGAGCTTGTTACTCCGGATTCTCCGACACAGAGAGTCGGGGGAAAGGCAACGGATGATTTCCAGAAGGTAAGATTCAGGAAGCCTATGCTGAGCCTTGCCAATGCGTTCAGCGCCGATGAGCTCCGGGATTTTGACCGCAGGGTCAAGGAAGGGCTTGAAACAGACCACGTCCAGTATATTACGGAGCTCAAAATCGACGGGCTCTCAATGAACCTGATCTATAAAAACGGCGTTTTGACGCAGGGGCTGACAAGAGGCGACGGAAGAGTCGGCGAAGATGTTACAAGCAATGTAAAAACGATTCATACGATTCCGCTTTACATAGAAAACGCTCCGCCATATATGGAAGTCCGCGGTGAAGTTTACATGCCGAGAAAAAGCTTCATCATGCTCAATGAGGAAAGGGATGAAGCCGGACTCATGCCGTTTGCAAACTGCAGGAATGCAGCAGCAGGTTCCCTGCGCCAGCTTGATCCGCATGTCACGGCTGCCCGCAATCTGGCTTTTTTCGCGTATGCATTAGGTGACATTGAAGGCCTTGAAATTTCCTCGCAGGAAGAGCTTCTGATGAAACTTTCCGAATTCCATTTCCAGGTAAACCCGAATTATAAGAAATGGGATTCCATTGAAGGAGTCATCCAGGGCGTCAATGACTGGGAAGTCCGCAGGCATGATCTTGGATACGACACTGACGGAATGGTTATAAAAGTCAATGACTTTGCGCAGCAGGAAAAGCTTGGCGCAACCGTCAAGGATCCGCGCTGGGCCATGGCTTACAAGTACCCGCCGGAAGAGGCCGAGACTAAAGTTGAAAAAATTGTCGTAACTCTTGGAAGGACAGGAGTCCTGACACCATCTGCCGATCTTGAACCGGTCCATCTGGCAGGGACAGTCGTAAAAAGAGCAACCCTCCATAATATGGATTTCATTAAAGAAAAGGATATCCGCGAAGGGGATTACGTAAAGATCTACAAAGCCGGGGAAATCATTCCGGAAATAGACCGCGTGCTGAAGGAAAAACGAAATGGTTCTGAAAAGCCATTTGAAATTCCGGAAGTCTGTCCGGTATGCGGAAGCCCTGTGGAACGTCCTGCCGGCGAAGTCGCTTACAGGTGTACAAATCCGAACTGCGGCGGCATAGTCCGCGAAAAGCTGGTGCATTTTGCCTCCAGAGATGCCATGAACATCGAGGGGATGGGGCCGTCAGTGGTCGATAGCCTTCTGGCATACAGGCTTATTTCTGATCCCGGTGATTTCTACAGGCTTACTCAGGATGAGCTTGAACAGATTGAACGGATGGGAGAAAAGCGTGCCGGAAACCTGATTGCAGCAATAGAAAAGAGCAAGGAAAGCGGATTGGCAAAACTGCTCTTTGGCCTGGGCATCCGTTTCCTTGGTGCAAAAGGTGCTGAGCTCGTAGCCGGAAAGTACCATACCATGGAGGAGCTGGAAAATGCCGGCACAGATGATATCCAGAGTATTGACGGAATCGGCAAGGCAACGGCTGAAAGTTTGTACAGCTACCTGCATGATATGGAAAATATGAAGGTACTGGATAAGCTTAAAAGCGCAGGCGTCATGATGGAAGCAGCCGTCGAAGAGGAAACAGGAAGCGCCTTTGAAGGTGAAATGGTCGTGCTGACAGGAAAATTATCCAGCATGGGGCGGCGCGAGGCAGGAGATCTCATCAAAAGCCAGGGCGGCTCTGTCCAAAGTTCCATCACGAACCATACGACCCTTGTCGTAGCAGGGGAAGACGCAGGAAGCAAACTGGACAAGGCCAGAGAAAAAGGAATCCCTGTCCTTAGTGAAGAAGAATTTCTGGCAAGACTTGGAAGAGCGTAATGAATGTTTCCGCATTCTTGATGCATAAGAGGGAAAAAGGATGCAGCAATGCTCTTCTATAACAGATCAAAGCCTTATTTATACGGTTTTTCCGTATCTGTGATATAATTGAAAAAGGTTTTTTCTGGTTAAAATACAGGATAAGGAAGTGTACTATGAAAATCACAATTGAGGAAGCCAAGAAGATTGCGCTTCTTTCCAGATTAGAGTTTTCTCCGGAGGATCTGGAAAAAATGCGTGAATCAATGAACAGCATTCTGACTCATATGGAAGAACTCAGCCAGTATGATACGACAGATGTTGCGCCAACGGTACATGCAGTGGAACAGTATAACGTTATGCGTGAAGATAAACCACATCAATCCTTCACAAATGAACAGGCACTTATGAATGCGCCTGAAAGTGAAGATGGATATTTTAAAGTACCAAAAATTATTTAAGCGGGAGGTGCGGCTTTGAATTTCACAATTCATGACTTGCATGCACAGCTGGTCAATAAGGAAATATCAGCTGTTGAATTAACAAAGAAAGTTATTGCGCATCGTGACTCCGTCGAGAAGGATGTTCATGCATATCTCTCGCTTAGCGATGCAAAAGCTCTGGAAAAAGCGGCTGAAGTTGACGCCAAGATTGCAGCAGGAGAAGAAATCTCTGATCTGGCGGGCATTCCGGGAGCCATTAAGGATAATATCTGCATCAGCGGAGAAACCTGCACAGCTGCATCCAGGATGTTGGAACACTGGGTTGCTCCCTATGATGCCACTGTCATTGAAAAACTTAAGCAGCAGGATTTCATCTCTATCGGAAAGACGAACATGGATGAATTCGCAATGGGCTCTTCTACAGAAAATTCCGCTTTCGGACCGACAAGGAACCCATGGAATCTGGATTATGTCCCTGGCGGCTCCTCCGGCGGCTCTGCTGCAGCAGTAGCTGCAACAGAAGCAGTCTGGGCCCTTGGTTCTGATACGGGCGGATCCATCCGCCAGCCAGCTTCCTTCAATGGCATCGTAGGTCTCAAACCTACCTATGGGCTTGTTTCCAGATATGGCCTTCTGGCTTTTGCATCTTCACTCGATCAGATTGGCGGTTTGACGAAAGACGTAACCGATGCTGCCATTCTTTTAAATGCGATTGCCGGGTATGATGCAAAGGATTCCACCTCCATTCCTCAGGATAAAAAAGATTACAAGAAAGCTCTTGTGAATAACGTGAAGGGAATGAAGATCGGTGTCCCGAGAGAATTCTTTGGCGAAGGGATTAAGCCTGAGACCAAAGAGGCTGTTAAAAAGGCACTGGCCTTCTATGAGAAGGAAGGCGCTGAGCTTGTCGATGTCTCCATCCCGCATATTAACAGCGGTGTTTCTGTTTACTATATCATTGCTCCTGCAGAAGCAAGTTCCAACCTTGCCCGTTATGACGGCGTAGGCTTCGGATATCGTGCAGAAGGCAAAGATATCATTGATATGTATATCAAGACAAGAAGCACGGGCTTTGGCGAAGAAGTAAAGCGCAGAATCATGCTTGGCAACTATGTTCTGTCAGCAGGATATTATGATGCATATTATCTGAAAGCGCTGAAGGTACGCACTCTCCTCAAACAGGAATTTGATGAAGTATACAAGTCCTGTGATGTGATTGCAGCTCCTTCTGCATCCGGGACATCATTCAAGTTCGGCGCATTCTCTGATCCGCTCTCCCTGTACATGGAAGATATCTGCACGGTTCCGGTCAACCTGATCGGTGCTCCGTCCATCAGTATCCCGGTCGGATTCCATGAAGGAATGCCTCTTGGCATGCAGCTGATCGGCAAGCCGCTTGGCGAAGAAACAATTATTCAGGCTGCATATACTTTTGAACAGTCTCATCCTGAATTTACCCAAATTGCACCGAAAGGAGAGATTAAGGCATGAAATATGAAGCAGTGATTGGCTTGGAGGTTCATACAGAACTCCAGACAACAACGAAAATCTTCTGCGGCTGCAAAACATCATTCGGCGCTGAACCAAATACAAATGTATGCCCGGTTTGCTTAGGGCTTCCAGGCGTACTTCCTGTCCTGAATAAAAGAGTACTGGAATTTGCAGTACGTGCAGGCCTTGCTCTGAATTGCGAGATTTCCCGCTTCAGCAAGTTTGACCGCAAGAATTATTATTATCCGGATCTTCCGAAGAACTTCCAGACATCGCAGTTCGATCTTCCAATCTGCGAAAGAGGCCATCTTGATATCGAAGTAAACGGAGAAAAGAAACAGATCCGCATTACAAGAGCACATATGGAAGAAGATGCCGGCAAGCTTGTTCATCATGGAACATCCATTACCGATTCCGACTATTCCCTTGTCGACTATAACCGTACAGGTACACCGCTTCTTGAAATCGTTACTGAACCTGATATGCGTTCTGCCAAGGAAGCTGTTGCATACCTTGAAAAAATGCGCGCTATCCTGCAGTACATCGGTATTTCCGACTGCCGCATGGAAGAAGGAAGCCTTCGCTGTGATGCGAACGTTTCTGTCAGACCTGTCGGCCAGAAAGAACTTGGCACCAAGGCGGAAATCAAGAATATCAATTCCTTCAAGGGCGTAGAAAAGGCAATTGAATACGAAGCGCTGCGTCAGGCAGAAATTCTTGAAGACGGCGGAAAGATCATTCAGGAAACAAGAACCTGGGATGAAAAGGAAGGCGTCACAAAGAGCATGCGTACCAAGGAAGAAGCGAACGATTACCGCTACTTCCCGGAACCTGACCTTGCACCTTTCACAGTTTCTGAAGAATACATTGAAGACATCCGCAAAACTCTTCCAGAACTTCCGGATGAAAGACGCGAACGTTACATCGCAAACTTCGGCCTGTCCTCTACAGATGCCCAGTATATGACAAACGACAAGGATACCTCCGATTACTTTGAAAAGGTGGTCGCAGCAGGCGCAGATCCCAAGGCTTCCGTAAACTGGATCATGGGCGAATTTGCAAGCCAGCTTTCCAATGCAGGCATAGAAATTGCCAAAGCCCCGGTTACACCGGAAAATCTCGCCAAACTTCTGGCTCTGATTGCTAAGGGAACCATTTCCGGAAAAATTGCCAAGAAAGTTTTTGCTGAAATGTGGAAAGACGGAGCAGATCCGGAAGAAATCGTCAAGGCACAGGGCCTTGTACAGATCAGCGATACAGGCGCACTCAAGGAACTGGTTGTAAAAGTCATTGCCAATAATCCAAAGGCAGTAGAAGACTTCAAAGCCGGAAAGAAGAAAGCTGTCGGTGCTCTGGTCGGACAGATCATGAAAGAAACAAAGGGCAAGGCAAATCCAAAAGTAATCAATGAGTTGCTGAATGACGAACTTAAAAAGTTATGATAGATGATAGAAAAAGCGAGAATGTTGAGCCTAATCAGGAAGAACCGAAAGTGATGTCTGATCAGGAAAGAGACAATTTTCATGGGCTGACATTAAATGAAGATGGGAGACGGGATGATCCCGAGGAGGATACGGAAATCCGTATTCACTTTGTGGATATAAAGAAGATTCCTTTATGGAAGAAAATCCTTTTTGGTGCCGCCTTTGTCATTTTTGTTGCCATTGCTCTCGTGATGGCATGGTTCTTTATGCTCGGCGGCGCAGCTGTCTTTGCTTTAGGTCTTATTATTTATTTGCTGAAAAAGTACATATTCTGATAAAAAGCTGCCTGCCGGCGGGCAGCTTTTTAGGTTAAAAGGGTACGGTTTTGAGGATTCGTCAAATATATTCAAACATTTAGAAAATAAAATAAACCATCTATATTGAAAAAATCAGATATGCATGTTATAATACTTCCAGAACGTCAAAAGTATTTTATTTAGAATTATTCTAGTAATTATATGATCAAGGAGGAATTGTACTATGTCTTTAAATGGAAAGAAGATTAGCGAATTCAAGCTTCAGGCTTATCAGAATGAAGATTTCATCGAAGTAACCGATAAGGATCTGCTCGGCAAATGGAGCGTCCTGTTTTTCTACCCGGCAGACTTCACATTTGTATGCCCGACCGAACTGGAAGACCTGGAAAACAAATATGCTGATTTCAAGAAGATCGGCTGCGAAATCTATTCTGTTTCCTGCGATACCCATTTCGTCCACAAAGCTTGGCATGAATCTTCTGACAGAATCGGCAAGGTTGAATATCCGATGATCGGCGATCCGACCGGCAAGCTTGCTAAGGATCTTGATGTATACATCGAAGATGCTGGCCAGGCAGAAAGAGGAACCTTCGTCATCAACCCGGACGGAGAAGTTGTACTCTATGAAGTAAGCGCAGGCAACATCGGACGTAATGCTGATGAACTGCTCCGCAAGGTTGAAGCTGCTCAGTTCGTTTACGAACACGGCGATGAAGTTTGCCCGGCAAAATGGCATCCAGGTGAAGAAACCCTGAAACCATCCTTTGACTTAGTCGGCAAATTATAATAAAACGGAGGCATCATGGAAAAATTTTATGATGCCATAGTAGTAGGCGGGGGGCCAGCTGGGCTCTCCGCCGCTATTTATATGGCGAGAGCGCGTTTCAGAGTCCTTGTAATAGAAAAGGAAAAAGTTGGCGGGCAGATTACAATTACCGCAGAAGTTGTCAACTATCCGGGGATATTCTCCACGAATGGCGAAAAACTTACTGCTGAAATGGCTCGTCAGGCAAGAGCATTCGGAGCAGAGTTCCTGAATGCAGAAGTGACCGGAATGGATGTAGATGATGATTACAAAGTCGTTCATACCTCCAACGGTGATTTTAAAACACTGGGAATCATCTTTGCCGGCGGCGCACATCCGCGTCTTGCCGGTTTCAAGGGAGAAAATGATTTCCGCGGCCATGGCGTGGCATACTGTGCAACCTGCGATGGCGAATTCTTTACAGGAAAGACCATTTTCGTTGTAGGCGGCGGTTATGCGGCTGTCGAAGAAGGGCTGTTCCTTACAAAGTATGCCAAGAATCTGATTGTTGTCGTAAGAGGAAATGATTTCAGTATAGAATCTGCAGCTGTGGAAGAGCTGAAAGATAATAAGAATACAAAGATCCTTTACCATACACAGATTGAGGAAGTAAAGGGCGATAGTGCTATCCGCAAGGTTGTCCTTAAAGACAGACAGACCGGAGAAGAAACAGTATATGAAGCGGATCCCAGTGATTTCTATGGTGTATTCGTATTTGTAGGATATGCTCCTGAGAATGCCCTTCTCAAAGGGAAAATCGATCTCGATGAAAAGGGATACGTTATTACCGACCGTGACCAGAAAACAAATGTTGACGGCGTTTACGCAGCTGGTGATATCTGTGTCAAGAACCTCAGACAGGTTGTAACAGCTGTATCTGACGGTGCAGTGGCTGCAACTTCTCTGGAGAAATACCTGGGAAGCCAGTTCAGAAAACTGAATCTGAAGCGTACTTATGTAAAGAATCTGGCTCCGAAAGAAAAGAAGCAGGAAGCTGCTGCTGTTGCAAAAGCGAAGCCGGAAGCCTTCCTTGATGATCAGACAAGACAGGCTCTTGCTCCTGTCCTGAACCGTTTTACGAATCCGATACTGCTGAGACTCTATAAAGATGATTCGCATCTGTCCCAGGAAGATGAAAAGATGGTTCGCGAACTTTCTGAGATCTCGGACAAGGTTAAGTTTGAGATTATTCAGGCATCTGAGGGAATGGAGCATACGATTGCCATCTGCAATGCAGAAGGCGAAGATCTTGGCCTGCATTTCCACGGAGTTCCTGGCGGACATGAATTCAATTCCTTCATTCTTGCCATGTATAATGCCGCAGGACCTGGACAGGATATCGGAAAAGATGCAGAGGCAAGAGTTGCAGCCATCAATGAAAAGAAGCATCTGAATATTGCAGTTTCTCTCTCCTGCACGATGTGCCCGGATCTTGTTGCCGCAGCCGAACGTATTGCTGCAGGAAATAAGAACATCACAGTTGATGTCTATGATCTGGCTCATTATCCTGACATGCAGCAGAAATATAACATCATGAGTGTTCCCTGCATGATCGTTAATGACGATGATGTGCATTTCGGCAAGAAGAATGTAACGGAACTTCTTGATATACTCCACGCTTAAGATGGAATCTTGCAATTGAAGGCAGTCTGACGTATATTCGTCAGGCTGCTTTTTAATTTAGTATCTACCCTTTTAGCTTCAATTGATCAGTTTCCTGATATAAATTGAAATATATACTACACTTTTAGCCAAAATATGATACAATAAGTTTAAATATTAATATTATGTATACTGTTTTGGAGGCATGAAATGAACAGACAACTTTCAATGGAATTCGTAAGGATTACCGAACAAGCTGCATTGAAGAGCGGACGGCTGATGGGAACCGGCGACAAGGAAGGGGCTGACCAGGCTGCTGTCGACGGAATGCATGAACAGTTCGCAAAGACACCGGTTTCCGGTACTGTTGTTATCGGGGAAGGCGAAATTGATGAAGCCCCGATGCTTTATATCGGGGAACATGTAGGTGCAGGCGGAGAAGAAGTTGATATTGCTGTCGATCCGGTAGAAGGAACGAATCTGGTTGCCAAAGGACAGGATGGAGCCATTGCAGTACTGGCTATTGCTCCTAAAGGATGTCTGCTTCATGCTCCGGATATGTATATGCAGAAAATCTGCGTCGGACCAAGAGCAAAAGGCCGTATCGACATCAATGCTTCCGTAACAGAAAATCTGAAGAACGTTGCTGATGCAATGAACAGAGAGATTTCTGACCTGACAGTTGTTATTCTTGACAGGGAACGTCATGAAAGCATTATCGGAGAAGCCAGAGAAGCAGGCGCAAGAATCCGTTTGATCACAGATGGTGATGTAGTTCCTTCTGTAGACTGCGGTATTCAGGGAAGCGGCATTCATATGGTACTGGGCTCCGGCGGAGCACCGGAAGGCGTTCTTGCAGCTGTAGGACTTAAATGCCTCGGCGGCGACATGCAGGCAAAACTTCTGCCGCATACAGAAGAAGAACTGACAAGAATGAAGAAAATGGGAATCGATGATCCGAACAAGGTGCTGACCCTGGATGATCTGGTAAAGGGCGATGACTGCATTTTCTCTGAAACTGCCATTACAGACTGCGCACTCCTGAAAGGTGTAAGATATTTCGGAGATGGTGCAAGAACAAGTACCCTCGTTCTCCGTTATAAGACCGGAACTGTTCGTTTCGTTGATACCATCCATCGTTTCGGTGATAAGAAACCGGCAGTCCGCCTGTGGTAATAATCATCCGGATTTATTAATTTAATAGATTAAGCTAAACAGGAAAGCAGCCATGAAAGCCGCTTTCCTGTTTTACGTAGAGCGCCCTTTTCTGCAGATTGAAATCTTCTGATCAGACTGATTTCCTTCTTTATCTTTTATTTAATGGCATAAGATTGCTTTATGTTGTAAAATAAAAGATACGATTTACTAAAAGGGTATTTAAGCAGATCGCTTACTATGGAAATGAAAAGGGGTTTCAACATATATGCATGAAATTTTAGACTGGATCTACTCAATCGTAGTGGCATTGTTCCTGGCAATGCTGATTCATATTTTTCTCTTCGTACCGACAAAGGTATCAGGGTCGTCCATGTATCCGACTTTGACAAATGGAGAGTATCTCATTGTTTCAAAAATCAGCCACGTACTTAGAGAAACTCCGAATTACGGGGATATCGTCATCATAGACAGCCGGACCCACAGGGAAAGATCCTGGATGGATGATCTCACAGAACCGCTTGATAATTACATTGCCATTTTCGAGCATAGTACTCAGGGTCATAATATCTGGGTCAAACGCGTTATCGGAAAACCGGGAGACAAGCTGGAATTCCATGACGGACACGTATATAGAAATGGTGAAAAGCTGGATGAACCATATATCAATGAACCAATGGAATTTTCTATGGACGGATCTTATACTGTTCCTGAAGGCGATGTATTCGTCATGGGGGACAACAGGAACCACAGCTCTGACAGCCGTTTCATCGGGCCGGTTCCGATCGATCATGTCCTTGGCAAGGTATGCCTGCAGCTGTAACCCGGTCAGGCATACTGCCTCCATGCGTTTTTGATTCATGAAATTCCCTGTGATAAGATGATTGCAATCATCGGGCGGTTTCAATGATAAGTTGTACAGATGGAAGATTCTAAGGATAATAAGAAGGGAAGTTTGTTATGGCACATTGCAATGAAAAATATTTAAACTTGCAGAGCGCTTGTCTTTTTGATGAAATCAATGAAAAACAGAATGCATACAAGGAATCTCATCCTGATGCAGATATTATTTCGCTGGATATTGAGGATGGAACACAGCCGCTTGCTCCATCTGCTGCTGAAGCCATGAAAAAGGCTGTAGACGAGATGTCCCGCGGCGGGACGTTCCCCGGCTGCGGCCCGGAGCAGGGATATCTTTTCCTGCGCGAAGCTATTGCAAAAAATGATTTCCAGTCCAGAGGCTGCGATATTTCACCAGATGAAATTTTTGTCAGCGATGGTGAAAAATATGACATTGAGAATATGCAGGAAATTTTTGCTGAAAGTGATATCGCTGCAATAACAGACCCTGTATATTCTCCCTATGTTGACAGCAATGTCCTGGCCGGCCGCGGCGGGAAATTCATCAACGGCGCATACTCGAAGCTTGAATATCTTCCCTGCTATGAAGAATGTGATTTTAAGGCAAATCTTCCGCAGCATGATCCGATGATCATTTACTTATGCTCGCCGAATAACCCGACAGGAACCGCTTTGAACAAGAGCAATCTTACGATGTGGGTGAAATACGCAAAGCAGACTGGAGCTGTCATTTTCTTTGATGCTGCTTATGAGGCCTTTATTACTGAGCCAAATATTCCGCACAGCATTTATGAAATCGAAGGAGCCAAGGACGTTGCGATTGAATTCCGCTCTTATTCCGAAACGGCAGGACTCACAGGTCTTCGCTGCGGTTACTGTGTCGTTCCGAAGGAATTGATGCTTGAAACAAAGAAAGATGACAAGGTTTCAGCCAATGAACTGTGGAAATGCCATCAGCGTGCAAAGTTCAAAGGTTGTTCCTATATTGTTCAGCGAGGGGCAGAAGCATCCTATACGGAAGAGGGTAAAAAGCAGATTCAGGCTGCACTTGCTGTTTATCGCGAAAATGCAAAGATCATCATGGATGCCTGTGAAGAATCCGGTCTCAATGCATATGGCGGTATCAACAGCCCGTATATCTGGGCAGCTGTTCCGGAAGGAATGACAAGCTGGGAATTTTTCGATTTTCTGCTTGATAAGGCACAGGTGATCTGTTCTCCGGGATCCGGATTCGGCCTGTGCGGTGAAGGCTTTATCAGACTGACAGCTTTCAATACTCCGGAACTTACAAAAGCAGCAGCTGAAAGAATGAAGAAAGCCCTGAAAGAATTATAAAAATGATTTTGCCCGGGTGGATTGGGAAAGTATTTTAGTTTGTTTGAAAGTGGGTTGAAAATGAGTACAAATCTTCAAATTGGTATTGTCGGCTTGCCTAATGTCGGCAAGAGTACATTATTTAATGCGATCACGAAAGCCGGAGCAGAAGCTGCAAACTTCCCGTTCTGTACGATTGAACCAAACGTAGGTATAGTAGAAGTACCAGATCATCGTATTTACGATCTGGCAAAAATGTTCAATCCTAAAAAGATTACACCTGCTTTTACCCGTTTTGTCGATATTGCAGGGCTCGTCGCAGGGGCATCTAAAGGTGAAGGCCTTGGAAACCAGTTCCTCAGCCACATCAGGGAAACCGATGCGGTCGCTCATGTCGTACGCTGCTTTGAAAGCGGGGATATCACACATGTCGAAGGTACTGTGGATCCTGTGCGTGATATGGGTATTATCAATACAGAACTCTGCCTGGCAGATCTTGAAAGCGTCGAAAAGAAGAAAACGAAAGTAGCAAAACTTGCTCAGGCGGGGATCAAGGAAGCAAAAGCTGAACTTCCTGTCCTGAATAAAGTATTTGATACACTGCAGGAAGGCATTCCTGCAAGAACGCTCGATCTTTCTGAAGATGATCTTGCTGTCATCAGGGAACTGAATTTAATCACATTGAAGCCGGTGCTTTATGTCCTGAACATTTCAGAAGATGACATTGCCGATCCTATGAAGAATGAGTATGTCAAGAAAGCTTCAGAGGAAGCCGAGAAGGAAGGCGCTAAGTGGATTCCTATTTCGGCTGAGATCGAAGAAGAAGTTTCAGAACTCGATCCGGAAGAAGCCAAGATGTTCCTGGCCGATTTGGGCGAAGATGAACCAGGTGTCAACCACTTGATCCGTGCTGCCTATTCCATGCTGGGCCTTATCAACTTCTTTACCGTCGGACCCGATGAATGCCGTGCCTGGACAGTAAGAGCAGGAACGAAAGCTCCTAAGGCTGCAGGAAAGATTCATAGTGACATTGAACGAGGCTTTATCAGAGCAGAAATCGTTTCTTATAATGATTTAATGCGGTACGGCTCGTATGCGAATGTCCGTGAAAAAGGACTGCTCAGGGTAGAAGGAAAAGATTATATCATCCAGGATGGGGATGTCGCTTATTTCAGATTCAATGTCTGACATTCAGGCATAAAAAAACAGCTCTGCGTTGCATGACTGACGCAGAGCTGTTTTTTATATAATCAATCGGCCTTAGGTTCTTCAAAGACACTGTTTTTGAAATAGAAGTAAATGAAAAAGGCTGCTGCAATGACGAATCCGATAAGAGCAGTGATTTGCGCACTCTTGAGATCCAATGCATAGGTTCCGTAATCTCCGCGGAAAAATTCAAGAAAGAATCGCAGGAGGGAATAAAGCATAATATAAAGGCAGAACGTCGTGCCTTTGGGGTGCTTGAAGCAGGAGTACCAGATCAAAAGGCAGAAAATGATCAGGTCTCCCTGACATTCCCATACTTCAGCCGGCCAAAGGGGCTGAGGGCCATACGTCTTGTACGCCAGAGTGGTCGCCGGGTACAGGATTCCGTATCCAAGCCCCGTGGGATGGCCGAATGCGTCCCCGTTCATAAAATTGGCGATCCTGCCAACCGACTGGCCAAGGATGATGGCAGGCGTAACTATATCTGCAAATGGAAGGATCGGTATATTTTTCTTCTTTAAGAAAAAGTACGCAGCAACGCAGGCGAAAATGACACCGCCTTGTATAGCCATGCCGCCCTGCCAGACATAAGGAATTTCCGTCAGATGATCATGATAGTAATCCCAGTCAAAGAAGAATACATCCCAGAGCCTGCCTCCTATAATGCCGAAGAAAGCGATGGTCAGGCCTAAATCAAAAATGCACTCCTCCCATCCGGTCCTGCTCTTTTTCAATAAGAAATAAGCCATGATGCAGCCAAAGATGATGGCGAGTGAAAAGAAAATGCCATAAAACCGTATGGGGAATCCCCCGATGAAAGTTAAATATTGATGCATGAATATGCTCCTTCTTAATCTATTTTGAAATTGCTTTGATGGACTATAGAAATATTATACTATGTTCATTCCATAAATATAAACCGTGATTCTTTAATGAATGACTAATAATGAACAGCGGCTGGATGATTATCCCGCTTTTGAAATATAACACTTAATGAGTCAGGCAGAGATATTAATCAAATGAGGGCATCTGTCCAATTATTCTTTAAGATTTCTTTAAATTTTTAACTGACGATGTGTTTCTTAACGATTAAAACTTGAATTTGATTAAAGCTATGGTATGATGAATATGAGAGAAAAAATAGAATTCATTAATAACATATTCATCTTTTTCGCAGAAAATAAAAATAATAATAACTACTAATAATAACCGGGATGAATCAGTCCCGCTGCGAAGATGTCTCTCGGCTTTTTTGTTATTTGGAGGAACCTAAAATGAGAAACTGTGTATTGATTCTTGAACCAGATGCAGGTGTGAGCCGGTTCATGCAGTTAAAACTGGAAGAAGAAGGGTTCAACTGCCTGACTGATAATACCGGGGATTCTGCTGTAGATCTGGCAGGCCAGCGCCAGGTCGATATTATTCTGCTTGATCCGGATTCAGCGCCAAGAAACGGAATGGAACTTCTTGGCAAAGTTCGCGAAATCAGTTCCATACCGATCATATACTTGTCTTCAGACAGCAGCGTTGATACTAAAGTCGCTGTTTTGAATGCAGGGGCAGATGATTATATTACAAAGCCATATGCAACGAAAGAACTGGTTGCAAGAATCCGTTCTGCCTTAAGACGCCATGAAGAGCCAAAAGTTGTAACGGATCCGTCCTTTACTATCGGCGATCTTTCCATTTACCCGGATCGTCATGAAGTCCGCGTTGCCGGGGAAGCAGTGGATCTGACAAAGAAAGAATTTGATTTGCTTCTGTTTTTGGCAAAGAATAAGAACAGAGTCCTGAGGAGAGAAGAAATACTGGAAAAGGTCTGGGGCTATGGTTATGCAGGGAAGACAAATATTGTTGATGTTTACATCAGGTACCTGCGCAGCAAGATTGATGAAAAGATAGGAAAGAAGTACATACATACCGTTCGCGGAATCGGCTATGTAGCAAGAGATTGATATGATAAAACAAGTAATCGTAGTTGAAGGAAAATCAGATATAGCAAGAGTAAGCATGGCTGTAGATGCGGACATGATTGCAACAGAAGGTTTTACGCTTCGTCCGGAGGTAATTGAGAGGATCCGCCTGGCTTATGAAAAGCGGGGAATTATTATCCTGACGGATCCGGATGGCCCCGGGGAAAGAATAAGGAAACGTTTGATTAAGCTCTTTCCAAAGGCATTGAATGCTTTTGTACCAAAAGATGAAGCATCCACAAAGGATGATGTGGGAATCGAGGATGCTTCTCCTGAATCGATCAGGAAAGCATTGTACAAACTCCGTATCAGCAGTCTGGAAGACTCCCGCTTGTTATCAGAAGAAGACTTATTTAAGGGCGGACTTATCGGAAAAGCCGATTCTTCAGCAAAAAGGGAAGCAGTTGGTGCTGTTCTTGGTATAGGGTATGGCAACGCAAAGCAGTTTTTAAAAAGATTAAATCATTATGGTGTTACACGTGAAGAGTGGGAAAATGCTTTGCAGGTGTGCCAGAAGGAGAGTTCATGCTAGATGCAAACTTAGCTGACCGGAAGGTGGTTCAGTATGTCATAAATCGTTTCGGGATTCACGCAAAGCATAGATTGGGACAGAATTTTCTCGTCCGCCCGGATATTGTAGCTGCTATAGCGGATGCGGCTGAAATAACACCGGACGTTTCTGTTATGGAAATAGGTGCAGGCATTGGTACGCTTACACAGGCTTTGGCAGAAAGAGGATCTGACGTCATTGCCTTTGAAGTGGATCAGAGTTTGAAACGTGTCCTTGATTCGACACTGGAAAAATATAAGAATGTCACAATTATTTATGAGGATGTTCTGAAGGCTGATCTCAAGGGAATTTTAGGGGATAAAGAATGGCACTGTGCGGCAAATCTTCCGTACTATATAACAACGCCTATACTCTTATCTCTGATTCATTCAGATCTTCCCATTTCCCTTTTTGTATTTATGATGCAAAAAGAAGTAGCCGACAGGATTCTGGCAGATCCGGGAACAAAGGACTATGGTGCGCTTACACTGGCTGTACAGTATTACTGCACGGCGGAGAGGGTCCTGGATATCCCTCCGACAGCATTCATCCCGCGTCCTCAGGTTACTTCCACTGTCTTAAGGCTCAGAAGGAGAAGCGAGCCTGCCGTTTCCGTCAAAGACAGCAAGCTTCTCTTCAGCTTGATCAAGATGGGATTTGCGCAGAGAAGAAAGGTCTTTACGAATGCCGTTAAGTTTGGCGGCATACCTAATGAAATCAGCAGGAAGATTTTCGAGGTGACGGGGATCGATGGCTCAAGAAGAGGGGAAACATTCTCGCTTGAAGAATATGCAGCCCTTGCTGATGCCTGGTATGACCTGATTCATGATTAATCGTTTCGCTTATTGAACATTTGGTTCTATTTACAAATAAGTTCTTAAGGAATATAATAAATATCAAATATGACATGATGATGAAGAATGGTTTCTTTTGATGCTGATCAGAGACCTGGCGGCTGGTGTGAGTCAGGGCGGAGAAAGAAGCTTCCACTTCGGAGTGGCCGGTGATGAATCGGACGGCTGGTAACCGATAAAAACCATGAGCTGGCTTTTATGCAAATTGGGTGGTACCGCGATGAACTTCGTCCCATGTTGGGATGAAGTTTTTTTATTTGATCATCATTTGCCGTATATGCCAATTTAAAATTTTATTGCATTGGAGAGTGTTAACTATGTTGGATATGAAGTTCATTAGGGAGCATGCTGAGGAAGTAAAGGAAAACCTGGTTAATAGACATAATCCCTTCGATTTGGATCACGTTCTTGATCTGGATCAGAAGAGAAGAGAACTGCTTCAGCAGACAGAAGTATTGAAGAGCCAGAAAAACGCTGCATCCAAGATGATTGCCCAGGCAAAAAAGGAAGGCAGGGATGCTTCCAAGGATATTGAGGATATGCGCGAAGTAGGAAAAAAGATTTCTGCCATTGACAGCGAACTGGCATCTATTGAAGCTGAACTGAAGGAACTGCTGCTTCATATTCCTAATATGGCCGATAAGTCTGTTCCTGTGGGCAAAGATGATTCTGAAAATCCGGAAGTCAGACGCTGGGGAGAAATCCCGACCTTTGATTTCCCTGTTAAAGCCCATTATGAATTAGGCGATACCCTTGGAATCCTGGATTCTGAAAGAGCAGGAAAGGTTTCCGGAGCTCGCTTCTATTTCTATCTGGATGGTGCTGCACGTCTTGAAAGAGCTGTTTATAATTTCATGCTGGATGTCCACACACAGGAAAATGATTTCATCGAAGTCATTCCTCCATACATCATCAACGGAAACTCCATGCAGGGAACTGGCCAGCTTCCTAAATTTGCTGATGACATGTACAAAGTCGAAGGCGAAAACATGTACATGACACCGACCGCTGAAGTTCCGCTGACCAACTTCTTTGCTGGAGAAATCATCGATGGAGATAAACTTCCGGTGCATTTTACAGCACTGACACCATGCTTCAGAAAGGAAGCAGGATCAGCAGGCAAGGATACACGCGGCCTGATCAGACAGCATCAGTTCCATAAAGTGGAAATGGTTAAATACTGCAAACCGGAAGACAGCTGGGACGAACTGGAATCCCTGACAAAAGAAGCTGAGAAGATCCTGCAGCTCTTAAAATTGCCGTATCATGTCGTCTGCCTGTGCACGGGAGACATTGGATTCTCCTCGGCTAAGACTTACGATATCGAAGTCTGGATGCCAGCGCAGAATAAGTACAGGGAAATCTCCTCCTGCTCCAACTGTCTGGATTTCCAGGCCAGACGCGCTAATATCAGATTCCGCAGAAAGACCGGAGAAAAACCTGAATTTGTTCATACATTGAATGGTTCCGGACTGGCTGTCGGACGTACTGTAGTTGCCATTATGGAAAACTATCAGCAGGCTGATGGAACAATCAGAGTACCGGATGCATTGGTTCCATATATGAACGGGGTCAAAGTTATTGGTCAGAGAAAGAATTCTGGCAAATAAAAAGTAAAAGAGCAGAAAAATCAGCGGGATGCAATCTTCCGCTGATTTTTTTGTTCTCCTGACTGGTTCCGCTGAGGAATTTTTCGTGAATGTGTAAATGAAATCGCGGCAGGCCTAGTTACCATATTGATTTTTATGTATAATTAATCTTAAGAGGAGGTGATTTGAGTTGAAAAATCTTAAAGTTCTTCTTGCTTTTTTTATCTCTGCATTCATGCTTCCCTGCACGGTTCTTGCCAGTGATGGAGGAGTGGCGGCGTCGATTATTAAAGATCCAGTTGTGGATACTTTATTTTCAATCATCATCATTTTATCCATCGTGATCGAGATAAAGACGGCAGGTTTTTCCGGAGGAAGCCTTATAGCCATTCTGGCGGGCCTTATCCTCATAGGAACGAACTGGTACTATGAAGGCGGGCAGTCTCTTGAATTTGCGCTTTATTTCGGCGGCATCGCATTGATTATTCTGGATATTCTCGTGATGTATACGGGCATATTCATAGGCGCCGGTTTCATCGCAGTTATGGCAGGTCTCTTTTTTACTTTTGGCGGAAACATGACGGCTCTTTATATCCTTCTGTTTGCAGTACTGGCTTCCTGTGTCGGGGCTTATTCCCTTTTCAAATACCTTCCCGACAACCACATCTGGCAGAAGATTACACTTCATGCCAGACAGACGAATAAAGAAGGTTACTTATCTTCCTCAAAGGACCTCAGCTCATTTGAAGGAAAGTCCGGGATCAGCGTCTCAACATTGAGGCCCACCGGAAAAATTTCAATTGACGGGGATATTAAAGATGCAATTTCCGAGAACGGGTTCATTGAGAAGAATTGCGAAGTCCGTGTAGTGAAAGTTGAAAACAATTACTTGATTGTAAGAAAAGCATAGCGAGGCTGGCCTTGCTTGTATTCCATTAGGAGGTACTTATGGATCCTTTCGTTTTCCCTGTGGGAGTTTTAATTCTGGCTGTGCTGGCCGGTTCCATCTTCTTGCATTTCGTCCCGGTCGGGCTGTGGATTTCTGCCCTGGCTGCCGATGTAAATATATCCCTGTTTAATTTGGTAGGGATGCGGATCCGCCGCGTTGAGCCAAGGATGATAGTTCTTCCCTTGATCAAAGGAATCAAGGCGGGATTGTCCTTAAACAGCAATCAGCTGGAAGCTCATTATCTGGCTGGCGGTAATGTTGATAATGTGGTGGATGCATTGATTGCAGCACACAGAGCACAGATTGCTTTGTCCTTTGAACAGGCAGCAGCTATCGATCTTGCCGGCAGAAATGTACTGGAAGCCGTGCAGATGAGCGTTAATCCGAAGGTCATTGAAACACCGACGATTTCTGCTGTTGCAAAAAATGGCATCGAACTTAAGGTAAGAGCAAGGGTCACTGTTCGTGCCAATATCGATCGTCTCGTCGGCGGTGCAGGTGAAGCAACGATTATTGCCCGTGTCGGTGAAGGCATCGTTACAACGGTAGGCTCTTCTGAAAAGCATACCGACGTTCTTGAGAATCCGGATCATATATCCAGGACAGTGCTTGGAAAAGGCCTCGACTCCGGCACGGCTTTTGAAATTCTCTCCATTGATATAGCTGATGTGGATGTCGGAAGAAATATCGGCGCACAGCTCCAGACTGATCAGGCTGAAGCTGACAAGCAGATTGCACAGGCAAGAGCAGAGGAAAGAAGAGCGATGGCAGTTGCCAAAGAGCAGGAAATGCGTGCGTATACGCAGGAAATGCAGGCAAAGGTCGTAGAAGCGCAGGCAAAGGTGCCGCTTGCACTTGCCGATGCTCTTAGAGCCGGAAATCTTGGAGTCATGGATTATTACAATATGAAGAACATTGTGGCCGATACTGAAATGAGAGAAAATATTGCAGGCAGCAGTGAGAAGAAAAACTGATTCTGCCATTATAAGGAGGTACACTGCAAGTGAATGAATACTTGATTGAGCTAATGTGCATCCTCGCCATAATGGTCTGGCTGATCCGGCGGTACCCTTTTGCGCGACTGTCCGCGGTGTTCTTAGAAAATGGAAATTCATCCGGTCTGGGCTCTTTCAGGAAGAGGGAAGGAGAAAGCCATATAGATCATACCGTCCATGTAAGCTACTTCAAGCACGGATCTTCCGGTGCAGAGGACGGCCTGGGGACACCGGATGAGGATTATGATTACAAGGCGCTCAGGAAAAAGATCCTTGAAACATGGGGACAGAGCACGCCTGAGGGAAATGGAGAGGAAGATAACACTTCTCCTGATACAACGTCTCCGGATAGTTTTATCGGCCGGAAAGCCCAGGATGAGTCCTCTCAAAATGAAGCGCCTGTTCAAGATCCTGAGCCTGTTAAGAGAAGGAACGTATCTGAGCCTGAAACAGCTCCGGCTCCAAAACGTGAATATGAGCCCGCCCGCGTAAAAACAGTTCCAGAGATAAAAACGCCGCTGCCGGAGAGAAAGATGCCTGACAAGGCAAAGGCACATGTGAAGAAAAAGATTACTGAACCAGCTCAGATGGAGGCCAGCAGCAACCCGGACAGTGAAGGCTTGATACCTAGACGCTGGTCGGAAAAAGATGCACAGCGATGGATGGTATACGATGCAGTTTTCGGGCCTCCCAGGGGAAGGGCAGGATGGAAATACCGCAGATAATTGATCGGCCTTGCTGCCGTGCATTTTGGGGAGGTTTATGGATACTTTCAAAGAAGAGGTATATGGCAAAATCCAGTGGGAATGCTGCCGTGCGAAGATTTATATAGTAGCTATGTCCTTGTTTTATGTTTTAATCTGCGCAACGATTATTACATATGCCATGGAATATGGAAATATTTTATATGTAGTGGCAGCCTGTGTATTTTGCTTTTCTGTATGGAGAATCAACAGGCTGCACACACCGGTAGCACTCGTATGCGAGAAGAAGCTCCTCGTATCGATTCCATGGTCATTTTTAAATTCGGACTTCGACTTTTCTTTCAAATCTTTATACATGCCTATAGAATATTCAGAGATTACGGGTGTTTCCAATTGCTGGGATCATCTTTATATAGGTGCCAGAGTAGCAGGAGGAATCGTGGGCCTGCCTGTTCAGATGTCATGCGTTTCCAGGAAGGATAAGAAAAAATTTAAATTCTGGATCAGCAAAAAGCAGGAGGAAAACAGGCATGTATCCAGACTGACCTTTTAATCATGGATAGGGCAGAGACTCAGGCGGGTCTGTTGATTTACAAAAGACCTTATGATACCATATAAAGCATATTCATGATTTTAAGAGGTGAAGTTGAATGGCTGCTAAAATTACATACACGATACAAAAGGAATTGGGCGATTTGTCAATTGCGCCTAATGGATGGAAAAAGCAATTGACTTACACAAGCTGGAATAACCGGGAAGAGAAATTTGATCTGCGTTCTTGGAATGAAGATCATACAGCTATGACAAAGGGAATTACGCTGACTAAGGAAGAAGCCCTTAAGCTGCGTGATATACTGAACGAAATTGATTTCGATGAATTATGATGAAACCTAACAATATGCCAAGCAGGTATTCCGTAAGGAGCGGCCTGCTTGGCATATTGTGCATTTAAATATAAATTAAGGTATGCTTTCTACATTTCTTCGCAAAGGGTCATATTATGGAACTGGGATTTCTAAAAGATAATCCAAGAAGCAGTAAGGCAATGCTTACTTGCGCTATTGGTCTTGCAGTTAACTTTATATTAGCCTCCGCCAAAATCTTTGCCGGCTGGTCGAGCGGTTTCTTATCTGTTATGGGAGACGGGTTTAACAATTTAACAGATATGGGATCAATCATTTTATTGATGATGACCTTCTATTACGCTGCAAAACCCTCGGATAAAGAGCATCCATTTGGCCACGGGCGCCTGGAATACATCAATGCTACCGTTATGGCTGCCATTATCCTATATGTCGGCATTACGCTTTTCATAGAATCAGCGCATAAGATTTCCAATCCGACAGATACGGAATATTCTCCTTTGATCATTATCAGCTTAACACTGGGCATCATCGGAAAATTATTTCTGGCATGGCAGTATAAGAAGACAGGGAAGGAGATCAATTCTGAATCATTCAATGCTTACAGCGCGGATTCTTTGTCAGACCTCCTGTCCACCTCAAGCGTCTTGGCGGCAACTTTAGTCGAGTCTTTCTTTCATTACCATATTGACGGATACATGGGCGTATTGATGTCGCTGGTCATCCTATGGACAGGATATACGATTATGAAAAAAGCGGTGAATTCAATTATGGGTTCTACGCCGGATCCCGAGATTTATGAAAGCATAAAAAACTGCATCCTTGGATGCAAGGGCGTGTATGGTGTGCATGACCTGATTGTGCATGATTACGGTCCTGAAAATCATTTTGCTACAGCGCATGTAGAGCTGGACAGCTCATTGACCTTTATGCAAAGCCATGAGCTTTCAGAAAATGTCACGACTGTTCTGCGTGAAAAACTGAATATCCAGGCGGTGATCCATGCCGATCCTAAAGCGGTATCCAATCCAAGGGAGGCAGAATATCAAAGAGATCTGGAAGCTGCCATTTACCGATCGGGACTACCGCTTTCCTATCATGACTTTTTTGTTCAGGAAAAAGAAGGAGAAATCGATCTTTCCTTTGAACTGGCGCTGACAGGCTACTGTAAATTGAATGATGGGGAAATTTATCATGCAATATCTGATGAATTAAGGAAAATCAACCCGGCCTATCATATCGAAACGATGATTGACAGAAACTTTATCAGCGGAAAAATCTATGGAAATGATTGATAAATTATCAAAATTGATCGGATGCTGAATAACACTTGCTGATGATTTTATGATAAAATACATAATGGAAATCTAACGAATATATGCATCGCTGAATCGATGATGCATGCAGATTCTTTTAGCAAAAAGAGAGTCTATACACGTATCAATGAAACTATGTTTTATGAAAAGTCATCGTAAATATGTAAATATTTAAGGAAGTGTGTGTATGAAAATAAAAAAGTACACAGTTTTAGCGGCCTGCCTGTTGGTTTTTGGAACTTTCAACGTATCTTATGCTGATTACATGATGGGTTCCCATGGGAATGATGTCAGGATCCTTCAAAGACGTCTTGCTCTCTATGGACTGAATGTAAAAGCAAACGGCACCTATGACAAGGCAACATACAAGGCTGTCGTGAAGTTCCAGAAGAAAAGGCATCTGACAGCGGATGGAATCATCGGCCCTGCCACTTATAAAGCATTGACCGGCTATTCTATGAAAACGGCTTCAAAAACCGGCTCAGATGCTCCCGCTGCCGTAAAGAAAAGCAGCAGTGCCCAAATCCAGAGTACGGGAATCAATGATTTCCTGGTACAGTGGCACAGCTCGGTGATAACAAACAGCACTGTTAAGGCGATTACAGAAGAAGCGCAGAAGTACATTGGAGTTCCGTACCAGTTCGGCGGTACGACGCCGAAAGGATTTGACTGCTCAGGTTTTATTCAGTATGTTTTCAACCGGAAAGGGATTGTCCTTCCCCGGTCAGCTGACGAGCAGTATACTTCCGGGAGAAAGATTTCAGTGAACGCACTCGAACCCGGCGATCTTGTTTTCTTTAAAACGTATGATCAGGGAATCTCGCATTCCGGATTGTACTTAGGGGACGGATATTTCATCAGCGCGACCTCGAGCAAGGGCGTGGCTGTAGCAACGATGAAAAGCGGCTACTGGCATGACAGATATGTCGGCGCAAACAGGGTTCTGTAACGGGATCGCGCATTTTAGCTGGCAATCGTCATGAAATAACTGAATCAAGAAGCGGAAAATAAAGTAATGTTGAAATAAGGCTGTAGATTTTTTGTTTTGCTACAGCCTTTTTACAATGATAGATGAATACTAAATTTATGAATATTAATGGATGGTGCAGCTCTTATGAAAATAGCCATGATCCAAATGGAAGTTGACTCAGGGCAGAAGGACAGAAATATACGGCATGCATTCCAGCTCTTGGAACAAGCAGTTCCAAACAGTGACGTTCTGGTGCTGCCGGAATTGTGGACAATCGGATATGATTTTCACAATTTAGATAAAAATGCAACAAGGCTTGGGGACAGTTTGATCTCTGGATTATCCTCATTTGCCAATTATCATCATGTTACTTTGGAGGCGGGGACGCTTCCTGTAGAAGTCAATGGCAAGATCAGCAACATGGGGATCGTGTTCGGCCCGAATGGGGAAATCCAGGCACAGTACAGCAAGCGTCATCTGTTTTACGGATATGAGGAATCAAAATTGATGGTTCCCGGAAACAGTTTGATGAATACTGAAATCAACGGTGTCAAAACCGGAATGGCTGTCTGTTATGAGTTCTATTTTCCGAGAATGTGGAGAAAAATGGCAAAGAGCGGAGTGACATTAGTGCTGGCTCCGGCTTCATGGCCTGCCGTCCATATTCCTCAATGGGAAGTCCTTACAAGAGCCAGGGCTATAGAGAACGGGATCTGCGTCTGCGCGGTCAATATGGCAGGAGAGTACCACGGGCTCAAGCTTGGCGGGCATTCTCTCTTTATTGACCCGACAGGGAAGGTAGAAGCGGAAGCAGGAGATGGCGAGGAAATCCTTTATGGAGAGTATGATGAAATCCGGTACAGGGATTTAGGAAAGCAATTGGCGGTCATACGCTTATAAGAATGATCTTATCATTCCGTTTCTCAAAGAGATTGGGCTTAATCACGTGAAGTATGCTAATCCATATTTGCATGGATTAGGCAAGTCATATATAATGAAGGGGCAATTAATTAAGGGGGTCTATCATGAAGGGCAATGATATTCGCGAGTCGTATCTTTCGTTTTTTGAAAATAAAAAAGATCATCTTAGATTAAAGAGTTTTTCCTTGATTCCTAAGGATGACCCGAGTCTTTTGCTGATCGGCGCCGGAATGGCACCATTAAAACCGTTTTTCACAGGCAAGGTTGAACCGCCGAGACATAGAATCACAACAAGCCAGAAGTGCATCCGCACTGGTGATATCGAAAATGTAGGATATACTGCAAGACACCATACATTTTTCGAAATGCTGGGAAACTTCTCCTTTGGCGATTATTTCAAGAAGGAAGCTATTTCCTGGGCATGGGAATTCCTTACTGAAGTAATCAAACTCGACAGCTCCCGCTTGTATGTTACAATCTATCCGGATGATAAGGAAGCTTATGATTACTGGCATACGATGATCGGACTGCCGGAAAATCATATTTATCCTCTTGCCGATAATTTCTGGGAAATCGGTGAAGGCCCGTGCGGCCCTGATTCTGAAATTTTCTTCGATCAGGGAGAAGAATTCGGAACAGACCCGGAAAATCAGATGGGCGGAGACGGTGATCGTTTCCTTGAAATCTGGAACCTGGTATTCAGCCAGTATGACCGTCAGAAGGATGGCTCCTATCTTCCTCTGGCAAAGAAAAACATTGATACCGGTGCAGGTCTGGAACGTCTTGCAGCCGTACTGCAGCACAAGAAAAACAATTTCGAAACAGACCTGTTCTTCCCGATTATTGAAGAAGCATCTACTCTCTCCGGTGTTTCCTATGGAAAGAGTGCACAGGGCGATGTTGCATTGAAAGTTATTACGGATCATGCCAGAGCCATTACCAATATGATTGCTGACGGCATTCTGCCTTCCAATGAAGGAAGAGGTTATGTACTCCGCAGAATCCTCAGACGTGCTGTACGTTTCGGAAAACTGCTTGGCATTCAGGATCCATTCATGGGTCATATGATCGATGTAGTCATCGATATGATGAAACCTGCCTATCCGGAATTGCTGGATAAACAGGCATACATTAAGAAAGTAGCTGGAATGGAAGAAGAAAGATTCCAGACAACATTGAATGCGGGTATTGATCTTCTTTCCGAAATGATAGAAGATACCCAGAAACATAATGCAAAAAATATTTCCGGGGAACGCGTTTTCAAATTATATGATACCTATGGATTCCCATGGGAACTAACACAGGAAATCGCCGCTGAAAAGGGACTTTCTGTTGATAAGGCCGGTTTTGAAGCTGCAATGGCTGAACAGAAGGAAAGAGCAAGAGCAGCCCGCGCTAAGGTTTCTGCCAAGGTGGCAACGCCTGATACGACAAAACTGGATATTTCTTCTTTATCAACCATTGATGAAGACGGGACAACGAAACTCCTTCTCGTAGGCAAAGATGGCAAAGAACTTGCTTCTGCCGCAGATGGTACAGAAATCACAGCAATCCTTCTCAATACTCCTTTCCACGCTGAAGGCGGCGGACAGATTGGTGATACAGGCATCATTACCGGAGCTGAAGGTTCCATTATTGTTGAAAATACCAAGAAGCTTCCTGATGGAATCACTTACATTATCGGTGAAGTTAAAGAAGGCATCATTCGCGCAGGCGAAGAGGTCAATGTAGTTGTAGACCGCGACAGACGTGAAAAACTGGCCAGAAACCATACGGGCACGCATATGCTGCAGGCTGCACTTAGGAGAGTACTCGGCGATCAGGTCAACCAGGCAGGTTCCCTGGTACTTCCTGACAGACTGAGATTCGACTTCACCTGGCCGGAAGCATTATCTGCAAAGCAGATCAGGGAAGTTGAAGATATCGTCAATGCTGAAATCATCAAGAACACATCAGTGTCCATTAATGAAATGCCGATTGATGAAGCTAAAAATCTGGGAGCGATGGCTCTGTTCGGAGAAAAATACGGCGATATCGTCCGTGTCGTTTCCGTTGGTGAATTCAGCAAGGAATTATGCGGTGGTACGCACGTATCCAATACCGGAGAATTAGGATCCTTCAGAATTATCGGAGAGTCCGGTATCGGATCCGGTGTCAGAAGAATTGAAGCTGTCACAGGCTGGGCTGCTTATGAAATGATGCAGGAAGACAGAAAGCTTATCAATTCTGCTGCAGATGCATTGAAATCAAACAGCACAGGGATTCTGGAACGCATTGAAAAACTGCAGGCAGAACTGAAAGACGCTGAACATGAATTATCCGCCCTTAAGAAAAACAAGGTCCAGGACGAGCTGAAAGAATTGATTCAGAATGCTGAAGTTAAAAATGGTGTTTCCATACTGGGTGCAGTTGTTCATGTTGATAATATGGATGAATTGCGTGAAGCTGCAGATTCTGTAAAGGCCAAGCTTCCTGTTTCTGCAGTCATACTCGGCACAGCTGCAGGTGATAAGGTCAATCTGGTAGGCATGGCTTCACCGGATGCAGTCAAGGCAGGCATCCATATGGGCAAGGTTATTTCCCAGGCTGCCAAGATCTGCGGCGGTGGCGGCGGCGGAAAGCCAGCTAATGCGCAGGCAGGCGGCAAGGATGTATCCAAGCTTGCTGATGCTGTAGCCCAGGGAGTTAAAATTATTTCTGGAATGCTTGATTAAGGAGGGATATATATGTCAGTCTCTGATGAAACAATTTTATTTAATAAAAATGCCGACGAAGGTGAAAACACACAGGCATCTATGATTTTGCAGGAAGTGTATGCTGCTCTTAAGGAAGCCGGGCATAATCCAACCGTTCAGCTTGTCGGATATTTGGTATCTGGAGAACCGACATATATTACCAGCAGGCATGATGCAAGAAAGCTTATCTCAGGCATTGAAAGAGATGAACTTGTAGAAGAATTAGTCAGATTCTATATAAAGCATAAGGGTCTCTGATATGCGTATTATGAGTCTTGATGTTGGTTCTCAAACGATCGGCGTTGCTGTAAGTGACCTTTTTGGCTGGACGGCTCAGGGAGTTGAAACCATCCGGCATACTACGAGAGAAAAGGATTTCGCAAGACTTTGGGAGCTCACGGATCAGTATAAAGTGGAAGAGTTCGTATTGGGCCTGCCTTTAAACATGAACGGTACTAAAGGTATGCGCGCTGAGCGTACTGAAGAATTTGCCCATGAGCTGGAAGAGGCCTTTCCTGACATTCCCTGGAGATTCTGGGATGAAAGGCTTACAACTGTTATGGCGCAAAAAGAGCTGATTGCTGCGAATGTGAGCAGGAAGAAGCGGAAGAAAGTTATTGATAAAATGGCAGCAGTAGTTATTCTCGAGGATTACCTGCATTATCTCGCTCTGAATGGCGGGAAAAAGTAAAGGATGCATTATGGAAAATAAAACCGAAGAATCAATCATCGTGACAATCGACGATACGGAAGGGAATTCCAGAGATTTTGTGCAGGATATGGTAATACCGTTTGACGGCAAGGAGTTTGCCGTTCTGGTATCGATTCCTGAAAGCATGGATTCTGAAGAAGAACCCGATATCATATTAGCCAGAATTGACAAGGATCAGGACGGAGAAGTCGTTTACGTATCTCCAACTGATGAAGAATATGACGCTGTCGCTGAAATCTATAATGCCATGTAATTATCATTAAATGGCATAAATTGAAATGGCTGATCACTGAATGTTAGATTTTGTTCTGACAGGCAGAGGTCAGTCTTTTTCAATACCAGGAACTGTACCTGGCCCCAGTCACTTTTCTTCAGGAAGAATGACAGGCGCTTTTGGGTACGTATCTGAAAATAAGCGTCCTGGTTTCAGAGAAAGTTCAAATTCTAGATAAATCAAAGCAACTTTTAAATGTTGCGGCTTAGATTTGTGTTAGAATAAAGAAAATTTGTGTTTTATCAGGAGGAATCATGGGAAAGCACTTTTCTTTTATACATTGTGCCGACTTGCACTTAGGCGAACCATTTGGAGATGTACGCCTTGGCGGCAGTGGTCCATGGAATGAACAGATCAGCAAATCGACCTTTAAGGCATTTGAGAAGGTTGTGGATGCTGCGATCGATAACCGGGTAGATGCTATTTTGATTTCCGGTGATGTATATAATAGTGATCATCATAGTCTGGCAGCGCAAATGGCCTTTGCCCGTGAATTGTACCGTGCGGCTGAAAATGGCATTGAAACTTTTATAGTACATGGAAATCACGATCCGGAAGAGGCCTGGCGTGCCGATATCCCGCTGCCGGATATGGTGCATATTTTTTCCTCCAGCGAAGTGCAGGCTCTGCCATTGATGAAAGATGGAGAAAAAGCTGCAACTATTTATGGAATCAGCTACAAGACAAGACATGTGGGGACTGATCTCGCTCAAGGATTTCATCATAATCCGGAAGACGGATTTGCAATCGGCATGCTCCATACAGATGTTGGATCGGCATCAGGGAATTATGCGCCCTGCACGATTGAAGAACTTAAGAATTCCGGGATTGAGTACTGGGCACTGGGTCATATACACACAAGAAAAACTTTGTCAGTAAAACCGTATGTCGTGTATCCCGGCAATATCCAGGGACTTAACATAAGTGAAATAGGGCCGAGGGGCTGTTACCTGGTCGATGTGGGCGCCTATGGGACTGTAACGCTGAAATTCATTGAATCAGACGTTATACGATGGATGGATATGGTCATAGATATATCCAATTTAAAGCAGATTGGAGAGCTTATTACCGAAATATCCAGAAGGAGAGCCGGCCTTAAGGAACTTACAGGCAGACCCAGCATGGTGCGCATTGTGCTTACAGGAAGCGGTCCTCTCCATGAGATGGTATCAAGCGATGATGGGCAGGAATATATTCTCCAGACATTGAATGAAAAAGAGCAATTCAGATTCCTTTTTGCATATTTCATTAAAATCGATGATAATACACGCCCGGATATCAACCTGAAAGAAAGAAGACAGATACCAGATATTGTTGGCACATACCTTCGTACGTATGATATCTGGAATGATCTCCCCGCCGAGGAAAAGAAAAAAGCATTAAGAAAAATCGTTGAAGAACAGCCCGAAATCATGAGGTACAGCAAGTTGGTCAAATCACTCAATGATGATATTCTTGTCCGTGCTTTTCGAAAGGCAGAGCTCTTAGGCGCTGAGATGCTGACTGAGGAGGAAGCAAATAATGAAGATCATTGATTTGCGGTTGGATCATTATGGCATATACAGGAAAGCATCCTGGAAGCCCTCTCAAAATTCGCTCAATGTCATTATGGGAGAAAATGAGAGCGGCAAGACCACCATGCTCCGTTTTATCCGTGACATGATATTTGGTTACGGCAGAGGAAAGTGGCAGGGCAAGACAGGAAGTATTGAATTTGTCAGATCGGATGGACAGGAATATAAAGTCATCCGCGATGAAAAGGAACGCTGGTTTGAAAATTCAGACCATGTAAAATTTGAGGAAGAACTTCCTGCCCTGTGGTGGCATGGCCTGAACCGTTTCATGTATGAAAAAATTTTTGCCATAGGTCTTGAAGATCTGCAGGGCTTGTCCTTCTTGTCCAATGATTCTGTAAGAAGCCGTTTTTTCATGCTGCAGGGCGGAGATAAAATTTCTACAGTGAAGAAACTGGCTCATGACAATAAGGAAAAGCTGCTGGTTTCTTCCCCGCAGGGAAAGAGAAAGATTAATTTGCTGATCGGGGAGCTCGATGATGTCAGCCAGCAGCTCGATGCTTTGGCCAATCAGGAAAAAGACTTTTCCGATCTGCAGAAAAAGCAGGATCTGCTGAAGAAACAGATTGAAGAACTTCAGCAAAAACTGAATGCGGATAAAGAGAAAGATAGAACATTAGAGAAAAGGCTGGGCGCCTGGGAATATTATAAAAGGGCCTGCGAGATTAAAAGACAGCTGGATTTATCCATGCAGGTCAAAATGTTCCCGACGAACGGAAAAGACAAGTGGAACGAGATCATGAACCGTATGAAGAGCATTCATGATCAAAAAGAGTCCCTGCAGGCAAAGCTTGATGAATATACACCGATTGAAAAAGAAAAAGTCATTCCCTGGGCGGGCATGGCAGACGAACTTGAAAAGCTCTATGTAGATATCGGACAGTGGCGTCAGACAATAGAAGATGCAGATCGTCTTGAAAAAGAGCATAAGAACTGGGAAATTGATTTCGTCAACATGGGTTACCAGCTGCCGCTCTGGGATCATCCGCTGGATTTAAAGGAACCCTGTGTCAATGTCAATTGGGAAGAAGGCCGCCGTTTAGCACAAAGTGTAGGCGTCAGGAAAAACGAGCTGTATTTTTGGCAGCAGAGAGAGCCTGAAGTTGAACAGCTGGAAGATGAGCCGGAAAATTTCGATACGGAACAGAGCGAAAACGAGTGGAAGAACTTTGAGGAAATGGCCAAGAGCCTTGAAGGAATCCTGCATCAGAGAACGGATATCAATCATTCGATAGAAGAAGCGCAAAGCAGAAAAGACAGAAAATACACTGTCTGGTTCTGGATCGGCATATGCCTTATTGCAGCCTCTGCGGCTTCCGTTGTTGCTTTCTATATGGCCATGATTGGTTATGCAGCTCTTTACGGAGCGGCAGCAGGAATCGTTCTTGGAGCGGTTGCGCTTATGGTCAACAGCCATATTGTGAATAAAAAAGCACATCTCCTGCAGAAGTATAATGATGAGCTGGCCGATCTTGAAGCGAAGCGGAAAGACATTGCATCCCATTTCCCCGGCCAGGTTCCTGAATCCGTAGAGGATCTCCAGGCTTTCCAGAATCTGGTCCAGCAGAAGCGGACTGATTTCTATAAGGACCAGGCCCGGCGGCAGGCTGTTTCATGGAAAAGGGAAACCGTGCGCAAGCAGCAGGCCCAGCATGAAAAGTGGGTTACAGAGGGCAAAGAGCTCAATGAAAAAGCACAGCAGATCAATACGGAGTGGAGCAAATGGCTGAAAGCCAATAAACTTCCGGAAACGGATGCTGAAAATTTGTCCCTGCTCCAGGAACAGTGGCAGAGAATTTTCTCTGAAGAGGGGAAAGGAAAGATCCTTGCACTTCGTCTGGAACATATTGATGCAAAGCTCGATGCTTTTGCCAAGAGGGCGGTATCTATCATCCGGTCCTCCGGTATTGATTATCCTGTGACACCGGACAGCATTGCCGATATTTATGAAGAGAATCAGAGAAGAATGCTTGAATGGCAGGGGATTCTTGAGAAAAACCGCCAGCATGAAGCATATCAGAAGGAAATGGCAAAGCTGAATGATTCCTGGAATTCCTGCCAGAATGAAGCGAAAGTGCTGATGGACCTGGTCAATGCAAAGAATGCGGAAGAGTTTGCTGAAAAGGTTGAAGCATATGAACACCATGACCAGATTTTGAAGGAGTGGAAAACGGTTCAGCAGGATCTTCGCCTGTATGCCGGAAGCGAAGAGAGCTTCACTCAGTTATGGGATTCCCTGAAGACCGGGCAGTATGATGACTGGATGAGCGAGCATCAGAAGCTTTCCAAATGCATTGCCGAGGAAGACAGCGAACTCGGTGAACTCCGCAAGAATCAGGGCGCAGTTGAGAATGAAATCTTCAGGCTGGCCGATGACAATACCATCACTGAAACTCTTCAGAAGAAAGAAAAAATCGAGGCTGAACTTAAATCAGCACTCGAGGAATGGCTTGTCTATATGTATCTAGAGAAGGTTCTGGAAAAAACGCAGTCAGCGTATGAGTCCGGCAAGCAGCCGAAGATCATTGAAAAGGCAAATGGTTTCCTGCGTGAAATGACTCACGGCAGATATACATTGACGGTTTCCAGTGATGGAAAAGACATTGGGATTATTGACAAGGATAATCAGGTGAGGGATCCTAAAATCTGGTCCTCAGGAACAGGAGACCAGGTTTATCTGGCGATCCGTCTTGCCATGGCGTTGTCATTTGGTGAGCAGATTGAACCGCTTCCCATTGTCCTGGATGATATTTTCGTCAGATTTGACGAGAAGCGTCAGGAAGATACCCTGCGTTTCCTGATGGATCTCGGAAAGACACAGCAGATCTTCCTTTTCACCTGTCAGGCACAGACGATGAAGATTGCAAAGCGCATCGGGGAAGAAAAAAATACGGGCAAGTTCATCTATCTCAAATCAGGTGAGATATTTGAACTTGCCCAGGCATAAGATCGTTTAGTATCTGTGCTGTTGAATACCGTACTTGGTAGACTAGATAAGTTTATTGAAGTACGGTATTTTTTTTATGAAGTAAGTGATGATGATTCCCAGCGCATAAGCGAGGCATATCCAGATAACAGCATCTATGAACGGGATGCGGGGCAGGTATGCAAGCATTTTTCCGAATATGGGATGTGTCAGATTGCGTGTTATTTCCTCAAACAGCATGACACCAAAAGAAACACTGCCAAGGAAAATCAGCCTGTTTCTCCAGGCATCAGAAATGGTATGGGTAGAGAACCACCATTTTGAAAAGCAGAATACAAAAGCGGTATTCAGGAAAAGGAAGCTGTCATAAAATCTTTCGGAAATCGCTTCTGTAAGGCCGCCTGCGATAATTCCATGATAGTAAGTCATTCCGGCAGCTATTACGCTGCCAAGGAGGGCGGCTAATCCCAATTTGAAAAGATTTCTGGGTGTGATCCAGGAATCCGGGAGTACATGCTCGATCCAGTATCCGATCAGGAAATAAAATGTCGGTTCACTGACCGCAAGAAGGGGGTTCAGGAAATAATTGATTTCTGCTGTTCCCTTGAAAATCAGCATGGAAATAACTGGGATGCACCCGACGAAGACCAAATTCAAAAGGATCAGGTACAAATAAAGTTCCTGCGTCATTGCGCGGACCAGCTTTCGCCAGATTGGGAGCATGAGAAGGAAGGAAACATAAATATACAGGAAATAATAGGCCGTTGCCATGGTAGAGGAGTAAGTCATGGTGAAAAATTTGGCAATATGTCCTGTGATGGAAAGAGGCAGGTTATGATAAAACCAGACATAGTTGATCAATGAAAAAACAAAAATAACCTGAATAAAACGCCAGACTCTTTCTTTGAATATCCGCGAAATGGATTCTTCTTTTTCCAGCAATAAGGCACCGGAAATCATGAAAAATATAGGGACTGCCGTTTTTACCCAAAATGGTACTGCGATATAGAGGGGAAAGAAAAATGATGCAGGTCTTTCTAGATATAAAGAGAAGCCTGAGGTGGAAGTATGTGTAAACATAACGAGCCAGATGCAAAGCGCTCTTAAAAATTCAATATGGATCTTTTTCTTTTTGGCTGCACCTGCCATAGTATCTTTTACGTTATTTACGCTTTGTGAGTTCATGTGATTATTCTCCGCTGTAAAATCAGCAAAACCATTCAATTGACGAATATAAACCTGCTTATGCCAAAGGCATAATGCCGCACCCGTCAAACTGCTTTAAAAATCAGCTTGTGCTGCATATACATTTTAATATACCATAGACTATTATACCTATGTGCGGAAAGTAATAAAATTCCCGGCTGATAAAATTCCAAAAAAAGCTATTATGCCGGGGCGGATTCCGTATCAAATGAATTGTTTTTGAGGCTTGCAATTATAACAGTTATTTGTTAAACTATACAGGCATGAATACGCATGTCTGTGGATTTCACATCTGTGCCTAAGGGTGGCTGTGAAAGAAGAAGCAGGCAGAGGTTAATAACAGGAGGTTATATTATGGCAGTTGTATCCATGAAACAGTTACTTGAAGCAGGCGTTCATTTTGGTCATCAGACCCGTCGTTGGAATCCGAAGATGGCAAGATTTATCTTCACAGAACGCAACGGAATCTACATTATCGACCTGCAGAAGACTGTAAAGAAAGTTGAAGAAGCTTATGCTTTCATTCGCGATGTTGCAGCAAAGGGCGAACCGGTTCTCTTCGTAGGAACAAAGAAACAGGCTCAGAACTCTGTAAAGGAAGAAGCTACACGCTGCAACCAGTTCTATGTCAATGAACGCTGGCTCGGCGGCATGCTGACCAACTTCCGCACAATCCAGACCCGTATTGCACGTCTGAAAGAACTGGAAAAGATGTTTGAAGAAGGCGCCACTGCTCAGTATCCGAAGAAGGAAGTTATCCTGATGCAGCGCGAACTTGAAAAGCTCGAAAAGAACCTTGGCGGCATTAAAGATATGAAACGTCTTCCGGGAACAATTTTCATCATTGACTCCAAGAAAGAAGAAATCGCTGTTGCAGAAGCTCATAAGCTGCACATTCCGGTTGTTGCAACCGTTGATACCAACTGCGATCCGGACGTTATCGATTTCCCGATTCCGGCAAACGATGATGCTATCCGCGCAGTAAGACTGCTCACCAGCAAGATTGCTGATGCTGTTCTTGAAGGACGTCAGGGCCAGCAGGAAGAAGCTGCACCGGCTGAAGAAGCTGCTGTTGAAGAAGCAGAAGCAGAAGACAAGGAATAATTATTTATTAAGGCTCTGCGGATCCTGCTGATCAGGATCCGCCCTGTCCTTTTTTTCATTAAGACAAACACCTTATTTTATGATGGAGGTCATACGATGAACATTACAGCTAGCATGGTCAAAGATTTACGTACCCAGACCGGGGCCGGCATGATGGACTGCAAGAAGGCACTTGTTGAAGCTGAAGGCGATATCGCAAAGGCTGTCGACATTCTTCGCGAAAAGGGATTATCCCAGGCTGCTAAGAAGGCAAGCCGTGTTGCTGCTGAAGGCGCCGTTGGTTCTGCTGTTTCCGAAGACGGAAAAACAGGAACCATTCTGGAAGTCAACTGCGAAACTGACTTCGTGGGAACCAACGAAGACTTCAGAAATCTCGCTGCATCCATTGCAGACCAGATCCTGGCAGTTAACCCAGCTGATGTTGAAGCACTTCTGGATTCTGAAATCGACGGAAAGAAAGTACGCGATCTTGTTACTGAAGCAGTTGCAAAGATTGGTGAAAACATTTCCGTTCGCCGTTTCGTTCGTTATGAAAGTGCTGAAGGCAAGGTATACAGCTATATCCATGGCGGCGGCAAGATCGGCGTTCTCGTTGAGATGATCGGTGCTGATGATGAACTTGGCAAGGATATTGCAATGCAGGTAGCTGCTGCTAATCCGTCCTATCTGGACAGGACCCAGGTTTCCCAGGCTGAAATTGACCATGAAAAGGAAGTTCTTGCTGTAGAAGCTAGAAACGAAGGCAAGCCGGAAAAAATCATTGAAAAAATGGTTATCGGCAGAATTAATAAATACTACAAGGAAGTCTGCCTTGTAGATCAGGAATTCATTAAAGATGGCGATCTGACCATTTCCAAACTCCTGAAATCCAAGAATGCTTCCGTAGTACGTTTCGCTAGATACCAGCTCGGTGAAGGCATTGAAAAGAAGCAGGATGATCTGGCTGCAGAAGTAGCAAAACAGCTGAACCAGTAATAAAGTAAACGATGAGAGAACACTGAATTTTTTGGTGTTCTCTTATTTTGTAAATGAACAAAATATTATATAATAGAATAGTATGGTTAACTTGATGGTTGACTCGTTTTGCTTAGGAGGACAATAGGATTGGCTACGGAAAAAAGAAATTATAAAAGAGTAATGCTGAAATTATCTGGTGAATCTCTCGCCAATGACAAAGGTTTTGGTATTGATCCGGAAGTAGTTTATCGTTTAGCTGGTGAAATTAAAGAAGCATGCGAAACAGGAATCGAGGTTGCTGTAGTAGTCGGCGGCGGTAATATCTGGCGCGGACTGAAAGGCAGCCAGGGCGGCATGGACAGAGCATCAGCTGATTACATGGGCATGCTTGCTACCGTTATCAACTCAGTGGCTCTTCAGGATGCTCTTGAAAAGCTTGGCGTCAGCACCCGCGTACAGACCGCCATTGAAATGAGACAGATTGCTGAACCGTATATCCGCAGAAAAGCTATCCGTCATCTGGAAAAGGGAAGAGTTGTTATCTTCGGTGCAGGTACCGGCAACCCGTACTTCACAACAGATACGACAGCAGCACTCCGCAGTGCAGAAATCGAAGCAGATGTTATGCTCATGGCTAAGAAGCAGACCGACGGCGTATATGATGCAGATCCGAAATTCCATCCGGAAGCAAAGATGTTCACGCATCTCACCTATAATGATGTTTTGCAGAAACAGCTGGCTGTTATGGATAACACAGCCATCACTCTGTGCATGAACAATTCTATACCGATCGTTGTATTCAATATTGATGTACCAGGAAATATAGTCAAAGCATGCAAGGGTGAAACCTTGGGCACTTTAATTGAGGGGGAATAATTACTATGTATGAACAGGAAATGAATCAGCTTTCCGAAAAGATGGACAAGTCCATTACTGCATTGAAAAACGAATTTACAACAATCCGTACCGGCCAGGCTAATGCCAGCCTCCTCGACAGGGTTTTCGTGGAATATTATGGCAGCCGCACACCGGTTACACAGGTTGCATCTGTGACTGTTCCGGAAGCAAGACTCCTCGTAGTGCAGCCTTGGGATAAAACTTTGCTGAAAGATATTGAAAAAGCAATCCTTCAGTCCGATCTCGGGCTGGTTCCCATGAATGATGGCAATCTGATCCGCATGGCCATCCCGCAGCTGACAGAAGAACGCCGCAAAGAACTGGTCAAGATCGTTAATAAAAAATCTGAAGAAGCTAAAGTTGCAATCCGCAATATCAGACGTGACGGCAATGATTTCCTGAAGAAGGAAGAAAAGAACAGTGATGTTTCCAAGGATGTCATTAAGGGAATGGAAGAAAAAGTCCAGAAATTGACTGACAATAAGATCAAGGAACTGGAAACCGTTACAGAAAAGAAAATCAAGGAGATCATGTCTGTTTAATCAGCATTCCATTGATTAAAAACCAAATAAAACAGATTCTAAGGAAATCGTATCTTCATGGTACGATTTCTTTAACTGATATGGATTTTTAGCGGGCGCGGCAGGAAAGCTTCATTTACAAATCATGAAGCATCAGTACTGCCGCAGTGCTAAAGTCTGATCACAGCTTTATTGATAAGGAGTTATTGTATGAGTGAAAAAAAGTCATTTCCAGAACACGTTGCGATTATTTTGGATGGAAATGGACGCTGGGCCCAGAAAAGAGGACGGGAGAGAACCTATGGACATCAGATTGGCGCTGCCAATGTGAAGAGGATTGTCCGTTCTGCTGGAAATATGGGAATAAAAATACTCACTCTTTATGCTTTTTCGACAGAAAACTGGAAACGGCCTTCTATCGAGGTCCGGTTTCTCATGAAACTTTTTAAAAACTATCTGATCAGCCAGCTGCGCGAATTGATTGATGATAATGTACAGGTTCACATTGTAGGAGATACCAGCGTGCTTCCGGATTCTTTGAGAAGGGAAATTGAAGAATGCGAGAAAGATACGGCCAAAAATGATGGTTTGATACTGAATGTGGCCATCAATTATGGCGGCAGGATGGAAATTGTCCATGCTGTCAAATCAATAGCCGAAAAGGTAAGAAATGGGGAACTTCTTCCTGAACAAATTACGGAGGAAGATGTTTCCAGTGCGTTATACCCTTCTGATCAAATGGATGTCGATCTTCTCATCAGAACGGGAGGAGAGTACAGAATATCGAACTTCCTTCTTTGGCAGGCTTCCTACAGCGAGCTTTATTTCACACCTGTTTTATGGCCTGATTTCACTGAGGAAGAGCTTAAGAAAGCTGTTGACTGGTTTGAAGGTAGAGATCGCCGCTTTGGCGGGCTGACGGAGGAAACCTGATGAAAGTAAGGGTTATTACTGCAGTTATCGGGATTATTGCTGTATTATTGCTTGTTTGGCTGGGAGGAGTGTTCTTCTCAGGCGCAGTTCTGGCTGTTGCCCTTCTTGCCGTACATGAATACAATAAGATGCTGAAAAATATCAATGTTCATGTGGTGGTACCTCTGATTGCAGCCGCACAGCTGGTTCTGATCGGGGCTGCGTCTTTTGGATCACTGAAGGTCTTTCTCGGAATGATTCCGCTTTGCCTGGTTCTTTTGCTCTGTCCTATCCTGAAGCTCAACCAGGATAAAATGACATCATTGATTTATACAGTATTTGGATCATTTTATTTTGGGATAGGCTTTGGCGCGCTCATTCTGCTGCGCCGCAATGCTGATCTGATTACGCAGTCTTCTTTATGGATGGAACCGGGAATTTTTCTTGTCATGTTTGCTCTTGTTGATACATGGGCAAGCGACTCTTTTGCTTATCTCGTCGGCCGCCGCTTTGGCAGGCATAAAATGGCACCGCATATCAGCCCGAATAAAACAGTGGAAGGACTTTTGGGCGGAGTTGCCGGATGTATCATCCTGGGGACTATTGTTGCATGGGCCTTTGGGTACAATGTTTTCTACGGGTTTATCATGTCATTGATGGCTTCAGTCATGGCACCGATAGGAGATTTGTTTGAATCCTACATGAAAAGAGCTTGTGACGTTAAGGATTCGGGACAGATTCTGCCGGGGCATGGTGGTATGATGGATCGTTTCGACAGTATTCTTTTTGTAGCCCCCGTATTTGTCTCCACATTAATACTCTTTGCTCATTAAAATGAATTTCTAAATAAGGGAGACCGTATGAAGGAAATAGCAATCTTAGGAAGTACAGGTTCTATTGGAACACAGGCACTTGAAGTGATCAGACTCCATCCGGACCTTTTCCATGCACAGGTTTTGGCTGCGCATGTCAATGTTGAGCTGCTTCTAAAGCAGGCACATGAATTCAACCCTTCTGCTATCGTAATAACAGATAAGGACGCAGGAGAAAAATTCAAATCATCATATAATGGCAGCGCTGAAGTCTATATCGGCGATGGGACGCTGGAAAAAGCCGCCGTACGCGATGACGTCGACATAGTCCTTGTTTCAGTCGTCGGTATCAATGGCCTTCTTCCGACTCTGGAAGCAATCCGTGCGGGTAAAGAAATTGCCTTAGCCAATAAGGAAACTTTAGTGGCCGGAGGCGCGCTGGTCATAGAAGAAGCGAAAAAGCACCATACATTGATCAGACCTGTTGACAGTGAACATAGTGCTATATTCCAGTGCCTCCTCGGACAGGACATAAAAAAGATTCATAAGCTCATATTGACATCTTCCGGGGGTCCTTTCCTGGGAAAGACCAGAGAGGATCTGGAAAATGTATCGCTGTCTGATGCATTAAAACATCCTACCTGGCATATGGGCCAGAAGGTTACGCTTGATTCAGCCACTATGTTTAACAAAGGGCTGGAAGTGATAGAGGCTCATTGGCTTTTTGGTGTTGATTATGACGATATCGATGTTGTCATTCAACCGCAAAGCATCATTCATTCGATGGTAGAGTATATCGACGGATCGATTATCGCGCAGATGGGAAATCCGGATATGAGACTTCCTATCCAGTTCGCATTTACGTATCCGAAACGAATGGAAACACCTTCCCATGAATTCATGGATTGGAAGAAATTATCTGCCATCAAAATTTTGCAGCCTGATTATAAGGTGTTCAGATCACTTAAGCTGGCCTATCAGGCTGGCAAGGCAGGCGGTGATATGACCACTGTCTTCAATGCAGCCAATGAAGAAGCAATCAAAGCCTTTATCAGAAGTGAAATAAAATTCCTTTCTATTTTCGACGTTGTAGAAGAAGTTCTGGACAATTGGGATGTTCATGATATTCATTCCATTGAAGATGTAATAAGCGCAGACAAAAATGCACGAATCGCCTCCGCATCTGCCATCCAGAGGTTCAAATGCTGATTCACTATATTCTTGCGCCTATCTTTGCACTGACTGTCGTTATTCTTTGCCATGAATTTGGCCATTTTATCTTGGCCAAGTGGACGGGAATGCAGGTGGACGAATTTTCGGTGGGAATGGGACCGCGTATTGCTAAGATAAAATGGCATGACACGGTATATTCTCTTAGAGCGATTCCTATCGGAGGCTTCAACCGCATAGCCGGAATGAATGATGATAATCAGGGAAATCCCAAATCATTTTCGAGCAAATCAGTTTGGGCCAGGTCAGCGGTTGTTCTGGCAGGCGCTTCATTCAACGTTTTACTGGCATTTTTCATTTTTGCCGGTGTTATTTTTGTCTCCGGATATAGTACCGTATCCAGCAGTCCTGTTATTGGAAATGTGATTTCCGGCATGCCTGCTGAGCAGGCAGGACTGCAGGCAGGGGACAGAATCATATCTGTAAATGGAAATCCTGTAGAAGCGTGGACAGATGTAAGCCGTTCGACTTCGGATTTAGGAGAAGGAGAAGCGGCCCGTGTCATTGTTTCAAGAGCGGGCAAATCTGAAGAATATGATATAATGCTACAGAGAAGTGATGACGGAAGACTTCTGCTTGGAATTGCTCCGTCCATTGAAAAGTATACGGCCTCGTTGTCAGATGCAGTATCCATGGCTTCAAAGTACTGCATCAATGTCTTGAAAATGACCGGTCAGGGGATTTATGCAATGATCGGCGGCAGTACGGAAGGCATTGCAGGGCCGATTGGCATTGCAAAAATGTCCGGTGCGGCTGCCAGTGCAGGTTTCGGTGCACTTCTCCTGTTTACAGCGGTTTTAAGTTTGAATATAGGATTGCTGAATCTTCTGCCTATACCGATCCTGGATGGGGGACTGTTTGTCCAGATCCTTGCAGAATCGGTCATCGGACACAAAGTGTCACAAAAGACCGGCTACTATATCCAGACGCTGGGACTATCCATAATATTGATGATATTTATTTTCGCGTTGGCGAATGATGTTTCAAATTTTTAAACGAATCAGGTGATTAAATGACCCATGAAAATACTCGGCAGGTAAAAGTGGGAAACGTGCTTATCGGCGGCGGCGCTCCTGTTGCCATTCAGTCTATGAGCACATTCAATCCTGTAAATACTGAATATGCCGCAGCGCAGATCAATGCCCTGCATGAAGCAGGCGCTGATATTGTCCGGGTGGCAGTTCCGGATAAAAAAGCGGCTGAAGCTTTAAAAGCTCTTAGAGAGAAAGTTTCTGTACCTCTTGTTGCAGATATCCATTTTGATTACAGGCTTGCCATTACGGCAATGGAATCCGGCATTGATGCGCTGAGAATCAATCCCGGAAATATAGGAAAAATGGAAAATGTCATAAAGGTAGTCGATATGGCAAAGAAGGTCCATATTCCTATCCGTGTCGGCATCAATGCAGGGTCCCTTCCGGAAAAGATACTCGACGAATTCGGCGGGCATCCAACCGCAGAAGGCATGGTAGAAGGCGCATTGACACATGTACGTATCCTTGAGCAGGAAGGTTTCAGGGATATCGTCATTTCTGTGAAATCCAGCGATGTTCCGATGATGGTCAAAGCGAACAGGATACTGGCAGATAAGGTAGAATATCCGCTTCATTTAGGCGTCACAGAAGCAGGGACACTTTATCGCGGCACGGTCAAATCCGCAATCGGTATCGGTTCGCTTCTTCTGGACGGCATTGGAGACACCGTACGCGTATCTTTGACAGATGATCCGCTGAAAGAAGTAAGAGCTGCCAAAGAAATATTGAGCTCTGTCGGAATCCAGCAGTACGGGCCGGTTCTCATTTCCTGCCCGACTTGCGGCCGTACACAGGTCAATTTGATCGATATGGCCAAAGAAGTGGAAGAAAAGATCAAAAGATTCAAAAAACCTATTAAAGTCGCAGTCATGGGATGTGCCGTCAACGGCCCGGGAGAAGCAAGAGAAGCTGATTTCGGAATTGCAGGCGGCGTAGGAAGTGGCCTGGTATTTAGAAAAGGCAAGGTCATCAGAAGCGTACCAGAAAATGAATTGATTGATGCGCTTATGGAAGAAATTGAAAAATTTGAAACCGAAGGGGAAAATTAAATGTTAGCATCTAAACTGTACAGTCCTACATTAAGAGAATTACCATCTGACGCCGTAGTTATGAGCCATAAGTACATGCTTAAGGCAGGTATGATGAGAAAAATCGCGAACGGCACTTATGCTTATCTGCCGCTGGCATTCCGCTCAATCCAGAAGATTGAAAACATCATCCGTACCGAAATCAATAAAACCGGTGCGCAGGAAATCTTAATGCCCATTATTCAGCCGGCAGAAATCTGGCAGGCTACAGGACGCTGGAATGTTTATGGCGAAGAGATGTTCAAATTGAAAGACCGTCATGGACGCGATTACTGTCTTGCTCCGACACATGAAGAAATGGTTACCACACTGATCCAGATGGATACCAACTCTTACAAAAAGCTTCCGGTATCCGTTTACCAGATTCAGAATAAGTACAGAGATGAAAAACGTCCCCGTTTCGGTCTTATGAGAAGCCGCGAATTCATTATGAAGGACGGCTATACATTTGATGCCGATGAGGAAGGCATGAATAAGCAGTATGAGCTGATGTATGATGCTTATACCAGAATCTTCACACGCTGCGGACTGAAATTCCGTCCGGTTATTGCAGATTCCGGTGCAATCGGCGGCAAGGCATCCCATGAATTTGAAGTTCTGGCAGATTCCGGCGAAGCAGATATTGTTTACTGCAAAGATTGTGATTTTGCAGCCAATATCGAAGCCGTCAAGCCTAATACATTAACATCGGACGTCAAAAATGACAAAGAAAAAGAAATCGTTCAGACTCCAGGCCAGCATACAATTGAAAAGGTATGCAATTACCTCCATCTGCCTGTGAAATCTTCCGTAAAAGCAGTTGTTTATAAACTGGATGACACAGTAGTTCTCGCTATGGTAAGAGGAGATCATGAAGTCAACGAAGTACGCCTGCAGAGCATTTATAATGCGATCAATGTAGACATGGCATCTGATGAAGACCTCAAGGCATGCGGACTGACTGCCGGATACATCAGCCCGATTGGTTTAAAAACCTCTGAGCACTTTGATATTATCTGCGATGCTTCCGTTATGGAAATGCAGGATGCATGCTGCGGCGCAAATGTTAAAGATGAACATTACATTCATGTCAATCCAGCTAGAGACTTTGGCAATGTGAAGGTGGATACGATCCGTCAGATTGATGCAGGTGATGTCTGCCCGCACTGCGGAGGAAAGATCGTACTGACCAAGGGCATTGAAGTAGGCCAGGTTTTCAAGCTTGGAACAAAGTACAGTGAAAAACTGGATGCGACATTCCTTGACAACAACGGCAAGTCCCGCCCCATGTTCATGGGATGCTATGGCATTGGCGTAACACGTACGGTTGCAGCTTCTATTGAGCAAAACCATGATGAAAATGGTATAATCTGGCCAGTAGCCATTGCTCCTTACGAAGTGGTTATCGTACCTGCCAATAACAAGTCAGAAGACGTAATGAAGGCTGCTGAAGGCCTCTATAATGCACTTGAAAGCAGTCAGGATGAAATCGTATTTGATGACAGGGCAGAAAGAGCCGGAATCAAATTCAAGGATGCGGATCTGATCGGATACCCGCTGCGCGTCACTATCGGAAAGAAGTGGCAGGAATCCGGATGCGTAGAAATCAAGCTCCGCCGTACTGGTGAAGTATTTGAAGTTCCGTATGAAAACTGCGCAGAAAAAGTAGAAGAACTGCTTAATTACCTGCGTGAAAATAATCTGTAAGCATTGAACTGCCCGAGCAGAGGAGGGGATTTTATGGATTTAAATGAGTCAGAACTTAATGATCTGAGGAATAATATTCGTGAAATTGATAAGGATCTGGTCAGCTTATTTGAAAAAAGACTTACCCTCTCAAAGGCAGTAGCAGCTTATAAGCTGAAAGCAGAGAAGCCGATTTTCGATGAAGCACGGGAAGAAAAAAATATAAGGGAAGTTTCAGAATTGCTTCAACATGTATCGGAAAAGCAGAATTTTATCAGATGGTACACGTTGTTGATGGATATCAGTAAAGATATACAGAAAAAGTTGATTCTAGGAGAGAAAGATGACTGAAGAGATTCAGGGGATTGTAAAAAAGACAATTTTTTCCAGTAAGGACGGCCGTTTCTGTGTTTTTCTGATTGAAGAAAAAGAAAGCGGCAAGACTGTTACTGTCTCTTTAAATTCTGAATTACCCTATATCGGTCAACATGTATTGCTGCGGGGGTGCTGGTTCAAGCACCCCCGTTTTGGGTTGCAGTTCAAAGCGCAGCAGATGCAGGCATTTGTCCCGGAGAAATCAGAAGAAATCAGAAAGTATCTTTCTTCAGGCGTTATAGCAGGAATTGGTCCGGCTATGGCCGATAAGATCGTTGACTTTTTTGGAGATAAAACACTTAAGATCTTTGAAAATAATATCGATGCATTGCTGGATGTGCCCGGAATCGGACCGAAAAGCTTGAAGAAAATCAAAGAAGCCTATGATGAGGTGGCAGGGCTGCAGGATATCATTCTGTTCCTGCAGTCTGTCAATGTTTCAGAAAAATTCGCAGCAGATCTGCAGACTCTGTATGGAGAAGATCTGGATATCATTTTGAAAGAAGATCCATACCAGCTCCTTCACGACATACCGGATATGCATTTCCAGGACGTGGATAAGATTGCTCTGGCAATGGGCGTATCCGAACTGTCTGCTGACAGGATTTCTCATGGCATCAAAAATGCCCTGTGGTATGAATACAGCCGGGGAAATTCCTGTGCTCCCAAGGATCAGGTCTATCAGGAAGCAGCGGCCATGCTTGGACTTTCATATGATTCCGTAAGTACGATTGCTGCTGATTTTACGGGAAGAGATAAGCCTGATGAGCTGATACATGAAGGCATATCTTACTTTTACCTGCCTTTCCTTTATGAAGCAGAAACAGATTCAGCAAGGCGGATCAGAAAACTTCTGGATATGGAGCCTGAAGGCAGATCCGTTAATTTATCTTTGGAAAGGTTTGAAAAATCGAACTTTATTACTCTGGAAGATGAACAGAAGGATGCTGTAAAAAAATCGCTGGATTTCGGGCTGGTTGTCATTACCGGAGGACCCGGAACAGGAAAGACGACACTTGTGAAAGCAATTGTATATGCGGCTGAACAGTGCGGCCTCAAGGTCAAATTAATGGCGCCGACCGGACGCGCGGCAAAAAGGCTGTCCTCATCCAGCGGACGGGAAGCCGAAACCATTCATAAAGCTCTTGAAGCCGAGCTTCACGAAAACGGAGAGGCATACTTCAACAAGAACCAGTCAGATACCTTATCCGAGGATATTATTATAGTTGATGAAGCATCCATGATGGATGTCGTCTTATTCCATTCCTTGCTGAGCGCTTTGAAAGAGGGCACGCATCTGATTCTTGTGGGAGATGTGGATCAGCTCCCTCCGGTAGGGCCGGGAAATCCTCTTAAGGCAATTATTGAAAGTGAAATGGCGCCGGTCGTGAGATTGAATCATATATTCCGCCAGGAGGAAGGAAGCGGAATCATTGAGAATGCTGTCCTGATCAGAGAGGGGAAATACTGCTGCCCGGATGAAAATGGCGATTTCCAGATCTTATATACAGATTCTGAGGATGATGCTTTCCATAAAATAATGACCCTGTGCTGGCACTTCCACTATGCCGATGAAGATAATAAGCTGAAAATGCAGGTACTTTCTCCCATGTACAAGGGTGCATGCGGAGTCGATCATCTGAATGCATCCATTCAGAAAGTGGTGCAGGGCAGTGATCATCTTCCATTTCCATTTGCTGTAGGTGATAAGGTCATGCAGCGCAGAAATGATTATGAGAAAAAAGTGTACAACGGAGATGTCGGGATTGTCTGGGCGGTCAATGAAAACAAACTTTTTGTAAGATATTATGAGAAGGAAATAGAATACACCCGCGCTGAGTGGGGAGACCTCCAGCTTGCCTATGCATCGACCGTGCATAAGAGCCAGGGAAGCGAATATGATACCATCATTTTTGCATTGCTTCCGGAGCAGAGAATCATGCTTCAGCGCAATTTGCTTTATACCGGAATTACGAGGGCGAGAAAGAAAACTATTTTAGTGACGACGGAAAGCGCACTTTCCCAGGCAATCAGCTCGACACGCACGCAGCATAGATACAGCCTGCTTCTGCCCTTGATCAAAGGGATGAACCATGAATAGGTTTATAGAAATGGCAGCCGAGCTTCTGTATCCCTGGTGCTGTCCCGGCTGCGGAAAGCTTACCAGCTATAAGACAATCTGGTGCGGCAGCTGCATCAATGATACATGGAATCCCCGTCTGATCAATTCATCAGTAACGGACCATTTAGACGGCTGCTATACGCTTTGCGATTATCACAGCGGGATGAGAAAATGCATACTGCAGCTCAAGTACAACGGAAAATCAGAACTTTCAAAAGCCTTTCCGCCCCTGCTTGACAGATTTCCCTGGTGGGACCGGATGGAAGACTTTAAGATTGTCATTCCGGTGCCTCTTGCATCAAGGAAGATGAAGGAAAGAGGATACAACCAGGTCGATAAAATGTTCCAGAAATGGATGGAAAGTGCAGGGAAAGAATATTTCCCGCAGGGGCTCGTACGTCTGCGCAGGGGTGAGACACAGTCACTCCTTACACGCGTGGAAAGGTACAAAAACATAAAAGGAGCTTTTCATATCAATAAAGGGATGGACGTGAAAGGCAGGAAGATCCTTTTAGTTGAAGTTAGCGCAATGAAAATGATACAAAAGGATGCAATGGCCGGAACCTATATGTTATGGCACTTTCAAGAATTCACAGTTCTTGGGGGTGCTTATTTTTATGCCCCTTTTCCGGCGGTCAATAGGGGATGAATAAGGTGATTGCATACGGCTGAACAGTTTTCTGTTGAAAAATAAAAAAAGCCAGTAACAGCGATTCTTGGAAAGTTTTATTCAGGAACCTATGTTTACCGGCTTTTTATATTAGAGGAATTTGATAATAGTCTGTTAAGTCAACCATCCTCATCCAGGTCTAGTAAAAATCCGGGACGGCCGCTTTCTTTGTCGAAATGAATAATGTTAGCCCCATATTCTGTATAGTTTAGACTGGCAGTATTTTTGGTATTTTCGAAGATAATAATTTGCCCGTCATCTTGATGCTTAAGCATAAATTCAAACAATCCGTTACGCATACTGATATCGTAGTTTTCTTTTTTCCCTTGATCTAGGCCACTTAATGGACTATCTATAATCAGAAGCCCCGGATTGAACATGGCATTATCCTTAAGATATTTTCTGATAGCAAGTGCCATTACCGTATTGACAAAGGAAGAGTAACCATTTCCATTTCCCGCGCTTTTTTTATGACCATTAATAATTGCATCAAAGGTATTAACATCAAATGAAGCACTGTTGAGATTAGGATAATGGCACTCTATAAGAATTTCTTTTAATAAAGCACTAATGTCTGATTGAAAGGATTGTTTTAGAAAGTTAACAGGGTGGTATATTTCTTCAATTGCATCATCTGATGGTAAATTCTCTAGATCCTTTTCATATTCCTCAGTAGTTTCTTTTATTGAAGACAGAATTGTTTGCGCCTTGATATAAGCTTCAAATTGAGACATTATTTCATTTATTTTTTCAAACCTTGGGCGCAATTTATTTTGTACTCGATCATTTGTTGCGTCCACTTCTTTTTGTAACTTAGCCAAATCATGCACGATGCGGTGTGTTCGTTCTTTCAAGTCGGCCTTTACGGAATCCAGCTCCTCGCTTTGGGCTAAAATATTCTGAAGTTCAGCATTGGCCGAATTGGTGTAGGATTTATGCCTTTTAAGAGTTATTTGACTTTGGCAGAAAGGGCAGACTTCCGCTTTACGCCCAAAATCTTTAAGATGAGCCTCACCATCTACAATATTAGTAAGTCTTTTTATATCAGCAATATATTGAGAGGATAAATCTTCATATTGTTCCTGTAAGAGCACATACTCACTGCGCTTTTTGTTCAGGCCCTCAATTCTCTTCAAGAGAGAAGTATAGTATTTACTGGATTTTTCAATCTCTTCTTTAAGGCTTTGACGAATATTAACTAACTGAGATATTTTGGAATGAATTTCATTGTCATTGCTTGCGTGAAGAGCCTTTTCAATTGATTCTTTCTGTTTTGCTGCCATTTGCAGCTTCTGCTCGATAAAATTCTTTACTGCTTTTCTCTGAGCTCTTCGAATTTCCGGTTTTTCTACTTCTTCTTTCTCTGCATAATCATTTCCAGATAATAGAAAGATAAGAGAAGAAAGAAATGCTGTTTTACCAGTTGCCTGGTTGGGAAGGATAGGTGAATCGTGCTCCGCTATTATGGATTGGTGCGGAATTAATATTAAAGGTAAAATAGTTCGCCAGGTAAGTAATTGTTTACGGAAATATTGATTTTTTATGATTTTATGGCGATCTTTAACGCCTATAGCGGCAAAAAGAAAGTCATTAAGGCCTCTTTCGTCATCTTTACCCTTTAGTGAATATTTTCCTGAAGGATAGTTAGGGATAGTAGAATCAATATCAATTCCTTTGGAATCAAAAGAGCGAGTGATTTTTAAATTTCCAAATCGGCTGGTTATATCTAGTGTGATTTTGTCATAGCCCAATGAAGCATCAAAGGGGGGAACTTTGCTGCCGAAACAAAAGTCGATGGTTCGAAAAATACAACTTTTACCAGTATTTGATTCACCCTCAATAATATTAAGACCGGGGCCAAGTTTTATAGTTGAAGGTGACTTTCCTTCACCCAGTGCTGTAATTCTGGTGATTTTCATGGTTACTCCTCCGTGTGCCGTAAGGACTTTTGATTATAAATACTTAAAAGCTCTGTATCTGCTTTATTTCCAAACTGCTGCTTTGTATTTTTTAATATCGATAAATACTGAATTTTATAAGTAGAAGACAAAGATTTTACGTATTCTTGTCCTGTTGAGTCTATCTCATACAAGAAACCCGATTTGAGGGAGTAGTGGACATTTACAAATCCATCAAGCACCCCACGCTTTAAACCTTTTTTGAACATGGCTCTTCGTGCCGAATATTCACTAAACCGGAATGTGTTGTCTCCATGAAGATTGTAAGTCGATACCCCAAAAGACTTTCCATAGATGGTTATAAAATCAAGGAGCGTAATTTGTACAAGAGACAATGCTAAATCTTTAAATACGGATAATATCAACAGGGAGCGTAGTTCAGATTCAAATGCGGTGTTAAAAATCCTCGTCATCTATATTCACCCACGATTTAATGTAATTATCATTTACTAACTTATGGCATAATCCTTTTTTTGCCTCATTATTAATAAGGCCAGCAATATTGGCAAGTTTAGAGGCACTCAAGGTTGTACTTGTAATCTTATCTTGTACGATACGCAAACGTTCTTTTCCGTTAGGGCACGAACTATGGTATGTAGGCTCTATTCCATCATAAGCTTCTTTTTCTAAGCGTTTAAATTGGGCCTCTCCATCTGAAAATGTTTCTCTAGCGATGCGTGCTATTGATTCACTACTGTAAAATTCAGCCCTTTGTCTTTCCAAATGATTCTTACATTTTTGTGGAAGTTCATTCAAGTTTGCAAGAGAAAAAACCTTATTTTTGTTCTCAGAATAAACTTCCAATAAAGCTTTAATGTATGGGGCCTCTGATTTCTGTTGGATATCTTTTGGCTTTTTCAAACCAGGAGGGAGTTTGATATGCTCATTTCCAATATTAATGACATTATCGTCTGGAGAGTATTCGGATAATTCTAACGGGACAGGGCGTTTATTGTTTCTAAGTGCTGCTTCTTTTGATACGTTGATGTCTTTTAAGTCAAGTTCATCTTTTTTAGCGGAAGCTGCATGAAGGAACTTAATGAAAATATCAGCTAAAGTATCTGAAAGGTCGACGTTTTTGGGGCAATATAGCCCCTTATCTGTTAATACGTTTATTATTTCGGTAGAGGTGTCATAAGAAAGCGTTGATACTAAATCTACAAATTTAGATTTATCGCTATTAGATAAGATAAAATCTGCAATATCTTTTGGAAACTTACGCTGCCCATTGAATATTTTTGTAATAGTACTTTTATTTGTGAAATCAGAAAATTGTTCAAAACGGGGATCATCCTCTGCAGAATCTTCTATAAAAAGATTAAGAAGATTAGACATAAATTCTGGTTGATTATTCTTGGGAATTGGCAGAGTCTTTTTTAATAGGTTTAGAAGTTCACTAAATTTCATGATGACCTCCAAAATATCAAGAGTACAAAATTTGTACTTTTTTGCCACCTTTTGCCACCTAGTGACAAAGGTGGCTTTGTTATTATATGGGCAGATGAAAGCTCTTTATCTACCTCTAATTATAGCAAGTGATGAGGCAGAAAGAGAGAGGGGGGAAAAGTCCTAAAGGGTATCATCTTTACTTTTAAAACAATATAGTGCTCTGAACGCGCGAGAAGAGCAGGAAATATATACCCAATATTCTTCTGAAAGAAGATTGGATAGATATTCCCTATCTTTGGCGTGTGTTTAAGGACCGGGATATCCATCCAAGGGTATCTCGGTTTTTGTTTCCTGCTTTCTTCGTTGAGCAGAAGGGAACCAGGAAACATGGAAACAAGAAAAATTAATGCTATGAACACAATGACTCTTACTTATGAATTTGCCAATGATGAAAGGGTTACTCTCCGGGCAGGGGAGAAGGGCGTCACGGAGATGGATATCAAGACAGTGAAGCTCCTTGTTAACAACGAAGTAAATAATAACCTGAGAAATGCGGGGCCAGCACTGACAGTTAAGGAGAAACAGGAGAAGAAATGCTACGAAGAAAAGCACCCTGGAGAAGTCCTGGGCCGCAAGTGGAATGTCTCCATTGATAGCTTCACGGATGACGAGGGGGCTTCCTTTGCAGATGCTGTGGCCATGAGCAATCCTTTCCAGCCGGCAGATGCTGCTCTTGAAGATAAGAAGTTTGTCATTGAAGAGGCTATGAACCACCTCACGAAGGAGCAGCGGCAGATTATTCTGTGGAAGTTCTTCGAAGAGAAGCCACAGAAGGAAATTGCTGATGAACTCGGTATTTCCAGCAGCGCCGTTTCACAGCGGATCAGGACCATTTTGAAAGAAATGAAGCATTTTATTGAAAATTTTTCCTTCTGAACTTAACTTTTTGAATTTCCAGTGGACTAGGCATCAGAGGGGAAAACCTCTAGAAGGGAGTGAACAATATGTCGATTACACACAAGATTCAAGTGAATGTAACTGACGCGACCGGAAGCAGACAGCCTGTGCTTTCCGGCGGACTTCTCAAAATGCCGAAGCGACTGGCCAAGCTCCTCTTTGGGCCGGCAGTGCAGGTTATTCTGCTGAGTCCTGGTAAGAGCGTCAGCTCCATTGTTATTAAGGAGGTATCCAAGAATGAACCAACAGGAAATGGTTAACACGCTCACAGATGTAAAGGCTGAATTATATGTACTCGGAACCGCTATTGATTCCGTACTTGAAGCTCTGGGGGTAGGGGAAAGCACGGCAGCCAAGGTTAAGCCTGCGCCGCCGGAAGAGCCGAAGCTTACTTTGGAAGAAGTGAGAGCAGTCCTTGCCGACAAGTCCATGGCGGGGTTCAGGGATGAAGTGAAAGCCCTGATTACCAGCTTTGGTGCGAACAAACTGAGTGAAGTTCCGGCGGATAAGTACAAAGATCTGGTAGAACAGGCGGAGGCACTTGGAAATGGCAGCAACTAATCATGCACTTTTGTCTCCGTCGGCTGCGCATCGCTGGCTGAACTGCCCGCCGTCAGCTAAGTTGGCGGCTCAGGTGCCAGGAAAGACTTCGGTCGCAGCAGAGGAGGGAACGGCAGCTCACGCACTGGCAGAACATAAGCTGAAACGGCTGCTTCGCCGCCGGAGTAATCGGCCGGTTTCCTCTTACGATACGGACACCATGGAAGAATGCACCGATGATTATGTGTCCTTCGTGCAGGAGAAGCTGGAAGAAGCGAAGGCAGAAAGCAAGGACCCCAAAATCTTTGTTGAACAGCACCTGAACCTTTCACCAGCAGTGCCTGATGGGTTTGGAACAGCAGACTGCTTAATCGTTTCAGATAAGCACCTATGGGTCATCGATTTCAAGTATGGCACCGGCGTTTTGGTTGAAGCAGAGCATAACCCACAGCTCATGATTTACGCCTTGGGGGCTATTTCCGCTCTGGGGCAGCTTTATCCGTTTGATACCGTTTCGCTCTGTATCTTCCAGCCTCGTCGTGAGAACGTCTCTTGTTGGGATATTTCCCGCAAAGACCTGGAAGAATGGGGCAACAAGGTATTGAAGCCAAAAGCGGCACTAGCCTTTTCCGGCGGCGGTAGCTTTACCCCAGGTAGCTGGTGTGAGTTCTGCCCCATTGCTCCTAAGTGCCGTGCAAGAGCTATCAAACAGCTGCAGATTGCAAAGTACGATTTCAAGCTCCCGCCCGTACTGACGGATGAAGAAATAGCAAAGCTTTTAGCTGAGCTTCCGGACTTCGTTTCATGGGCGAATCAGGTGCTGTCATATGCAACAGAAGCTGCAATTCACCACGGCAAACACTGGCCCGGGTTCAAGGTGGTGGCCGGCAGGGCCGTTCGTAAGTACAAAGACCAGGATGCAGTTATCAAGGCAGCAACGGCTGCCGGCTATACGGATATCTTTGATAAAAAGCTGATCCCTCTCACAGCCATGGAAAAGCTCATGGGCAAAGAAAATTTCAAAACCATTTTAGGAACATTGATTGTCAAACCGGCGGGAAAACCTACATTGGTTCCTGAATCAGATAAGCGCCCGCCAATCAACACAGATGATGTCAAAAAAGAATTTACGGAGGAATAACATTATGAAACTCAGAACTAAAGTGATTACCGGTATTGTCAGACTCTCTTATGTATATGTATGGGAACCGCACAGTGTTAACGGCGGCCCGGAAAAATACAGCGTTTCCATCATCATTCCAAAGGATGACCTGGCCACGCTGAAGAAAATCAACGACGCTGTGGATGCGGCCATTGAAGAAGGCCTTTCTAAGTTTGGTGGAAAACGCCCGAACAAGAAGGCTATCAAACTGCCTCTTCGTGATGGTGACACCGAGAGAGATGACCCGGCCTATGCTAACAGCTACTTCCTGAATGCATCTACTAAGACTCCGCCGCAGATTGTGGATAAGAACGTAGAACCCATCATGAACCAGGGGGAAATCTACTCCGGCGTGTATGCGAGAGTAAGCCTTAACTTCTATGCTTTCAATTCCAGCGGCAATAAGGGAGTAGCAGTTGGCCTTGGCAATATCCAGAAGATTCGTGATGGCGAACTGCTGGGCGGCCGCACTACAGCAGCAGAAGACTTCGGCAGCGCGCCAGTGGATGATTTTCTTGACTAAGGAGGTGGATTCTGATGGAAACACTGTTGACACTTCTGATCTTCGCATCTATTGTTTTTCTCTTTGTCTCCACCTGGTGTGAATACAAGCTCATAAAGCTGGAGCAGAAGGAAGCGGAGGAAGAGGATGAAAAGTTTATCGATTGACTTGGAGACGTACAGTGAAACGGATATCGGAAAGAGCGGTGTTTACCGCTACTCCGAAGATCCCGCTTTCCAGATACTTCTCTTTGGTTGCTCAATCGATGGCGGTCCGGTTAGGGTCTATGACCTGGCAAGGGGAGCAACCTTGCCGCCGGAAATCCTCCAGGCTCTTACTGACGATTCAGTGATTAAGTGGGCCTTCAATGCCCAGTTTGAAAGGGTCTGCCTTTCCCGGTATCTCTATCCGGGGGAGGAACGTTTCCTTTCACCTAAAGGCTGGCATTGCACCCGCGTATGGGCTGCAACGCTGGGCCTGCCTTTGTCACTGGAACGGGCTGGGTATGTACTGGGGCTTGAAAAGCAGAAGATGAAGGAAGGAAAAGAACTCATCCGCTACTTCTGTTGCCCCTGCAAACCTACCCAGACTAATCAGGGAAGAACCAGGAACCGTCCAGAAGACGCCCCAGAAAAGTGGGAAGTATTCAAGGCATACAACAAGCGGGATGTGGAAACCGAGATGGCCATCCAGGAGAGGCTTCACAAGTACCCTGTTCCTGAAAGTGAATGGGAAAACTATGTAGTGGACCAGGTGATTAACGATACCGGGATTGCCATTGACCTTGTTCTGGCCGACGAGGCTATCAAGCTGGATACAGAAATTAAGGAGAGTACCCTGGAAAAAATGAAAGAAATGACGCAGTGTGAGAACCCGAACTCCGTCATGCAGCTTAAAGCCTGGCTGGAAGAAAAGGGCATCCAGGTGGAGAGTCTTGGAAAGAACGTCATTGAAGATTTGAAGGCTCATGCGCCGCCGGAAGTGAAGGAAGTCCTCTCTTTGCGGCAGCTGACAGCCAAGTCCTCGGTGAAGAAGTATGACGCTATGAAAAATGTGGTGTGTAAAGACGGCAGAGCCCGCGGTCTTATCCAGTTCTATGGGGCAGTCCGCACAGGCCGTTATGCTGGCCGGTTGATACAGGTGCAAAACCTCCCGCAGAACCACATGAAGGATTTACCTGAGGCAAGGGCACTTGTCAGGAGTGGTGATTGGGATACTCTTCACCTTCTTTACGATAACTTGCCTGGCGTCCTTTCTGAACTTATACGCACAGCCTTTGTCCCTAAAGAGGGAAGCAGGTTTATTGTTGCTGACTTTTCTGCTATTGAAGCTCGCGTGATTGCTTGGCTTTCAGGGGAAAGCTGGCGGATGAAAGTCTTTGCTGAAGGCGGAGATATCTACTGCGCTTCGGCCAGTGCTATGTTTCATGTACCCGTCAAGAAGAACGGCATCAATGGGCATTTAAGGCAGAAGGGGAAGATCGCGGAATTGGCCCTTGGCTATGGGGGCTCTGTGGGAGCACTGAAGGCCATGGGGGCCACTAAGATGGGAATCCCAGAGGACGAGCTCCAGGACATTGTGGACGCCTGGCGGAAAGCCAGTCCGCATATTACGGACTTCTGGTGGTCTGTGGACAGAGCGGCCAAGGCGGCTATCCGGACCAGGAGCTTTGCCAGAACCCACGGCATTACCTTTGGGTACCGAGGTGGCATGCTTTTTATCAAGCTCTTAAGCGGACGGAAGCTGGCGTATGTGAAACCAATGCTCCAGGAAAACCAATATGGCAGCGAGGCTATTACGTATGAAGGCTTAAACGGCACCAAGAAATGGGACCGCCTGGAAAGCTACGGGCCAAAACTTGTGGAAAACATTGTTCAGGCAACGGCCCGGGATATCTTGGCCGGCGTGATGAAGCGGCTGACAGAAAAAGGATTTCGCATCTGTATGCATATCCACGATGAAGTGGTGGTGGAGGTGCCAGAAGGAAAATCCTCAGTAAAAGAAATTTGTGACCTTATGGGAATCACGCCTCCCTGGGCCGAAGGTTTGAAGTTAAGGGCAGACGGTTATGAATGCCCGTTCTACCAGAAAGATTAGGTGCTTTATGTTTATCGACAAGAGGAATGACGAACATTACCTGGACCCGACCTGCTATGAAGCTCTGATGAAAATAGCAAAGGATCGGCGCTCCTACATGCCAATTATTTATGTCTGCTCTCCGTATTCTGGAGATATTGAAGGAAACACCAAGAGAGCTAGAAAGTACTGCAAGTATGTATTACAGGAAGGCGGGGTTCCTCTTGCCCCGCACCTCCTTTTCCCTCAGTTCACTAAGGATAGAGAGCTTGGAATCCACATGGATTTGATACTCCTCCGTCACTGCAAAGAACTCTGGGCTTTTGGCAAAACCGTTACAAGAGGAATGGAAATCGAAATCCGGCAGGCCAGAAAGTATGGCAAAACTGTGAAGTTCATCAAGGAGGAATTCTATGAAGTTTAATATCTACGCTTCCCATTTCAACGGGAATCCTAAGAACTGCTATTACCCGGAAGAGAAGACGGTTACAAATCTTGAGGAATTTAAGGATGCCACAGCTCATGACCATGTGTGCGCTCTCTTCAAAGACCATTACCGCAGTATCTCCAATTTTCTGAAGGCAGACTGCCTCGTCATGGACTGCGATAACGACCATTCGGATAACCCAGAAGATTGGGTGAATCCATCCATTGTGAAGGCCTCCTTCGCAGGCGTTCCAATGGTGATTGCTTCCAGCCGGCATGATAATAAACCGAAAGGGGTAAAAACTGCGCGCCCCAGATTTCATGTGTATTTCCCGATCAAAGAAGTGAAGACGGCAGAAGAATACGCCAGCCTAAAGCGTCAGGTGCTGGAGGTGTTCCCACTCTTTGATGATAAAGCACTGGATGCAGCTCGCTTCTTCTTCGGCGCTCCGGGAGAAAGCGCAGAATGGGTAGAAGGGGAGGACACCCTGGAATCCTACATTGGGTTTGCCAGAAAAGAACTTCTTCCCCAGGAAATCACTGAAGGCTCAAGAAATAGTACCTTGTCCCACTTTGCTGGTAAAGTCATCAAACGTTTTGGTGACACTGCAGAAGCAAGGCAGATGTTTTTGAAGGAGGCGGACAAGTGTAACCCGCCGCTTTCCCAGGAAGAACTTCAGTCTATTTGGCATAGTGCTAAAAAGTTCGGAAAGCGTGTAGCCTCTCAGCCAGGGTACTTGCCGCCGGAAAAGTACAATGCTCCCTGCAAGTACAAACCTGGTGATTACTCTGATACCGGCCAGGCCGTTGTCCTTTCCAAACTGTATGGAGACGTACTTTGCTATACAACGGCCACGGACTTCCTTCGCTACCATGATGGCTTCTGGGATGAGTCGAAAGAACGGGCGATGGAAACGGTGCAGGAGCTCACGGATAATCAGATGGAGGAAGCAGAGAAGATGGAAGAAGCAGCCCTGGAACTTTTAAAGACCTCCGGTGCTCAGGCTATTCTCCTGGGGAAAGGGACAACCAAGGCAAAGAGAGAATTCTCCGCTGTTCAGATGAATGCCTTCTATGGGCTGGGTGAAGTGAAGAGTTATAAGCAGTTTGCTATCCAGCGGCGGGATACCCGGTATTTAAAGTCAGCTCTGGAAGCAGTCAAGCCTATGGTGGATATTCCAGTGTCAAAGCTGGATTCGGATTGCATGCTGTTGAATACTCCCGCCGGCACCTATGACCTTCGAGAAGGAATCATGGGGAAGAAGACCCATGACCCGAAGGACTATATCACGAAGATTACGAGAGTTTCTCCTGCAGATGCTGGCATGCACCTTTGGAAGGAAGCTTTGGAGGTGTTCTTCTGTGGAAACGAAGGGCTGATTGACTACGTACAGCGTGTCGCCGGATTGGTCGCCATTGGCCGGGTGTATGTGGAAGCCATGATTATTGCTTATGGGGAAGGTAGGAACGGGAAGTCCACCTTCTGGAATACCCTGGCTCGTGTCCTTGGAACCTACAGCGGGAAGATTTCTGCAGATACTTTAACCGTAGGCTGCAAACGCAACGTGAAGCCTGAAATGGCAGAGGTGCAGGGGAAACGGCTCCTCATTGCTGCCGAACTGGAAGAAGGTATGCACCTCAACACGGCTATCATTAAGCAGCTTTGCTCAACGGATGAAATCTATGCGGAAAAGAAGTATAAATCCCCGTTTTCCTTCGTGCCTAGTCATACCTTGGTGCTTTATACTAACCACCTGCCTAAAGTAGGAGCAAACGACCCAGGGACCTGGAGGCGTCTCATCCTTATCCCTTTTAATGCTGTCATTGAAGGGAAAAAGGACATCAAGAATTATTCGGACTACCTCTATCGGAATGCCGGCGGAGCCATCCTTACTTGGATGATTGAAGGTGCAAGGAAAATCATCAAAGAGAGCTTTGAACTCACGCCGCCTCTTTGCGTCAGAAATGCTATCAATGATTATCGTGAGGCTAACGATTGGCTGGGTAATTTCATTGAGGCTAACTGCGAAGTGGGTTCATCCTTTGAAGAGAAGTCTGGTGTTTTGTACCAGGTATATCGGAGCTACTGCCTTCAGACAGGTGAAAAAATACGCAGTACAACGGATTTTTATGCAGCACTGGATTTAGCCGGGTTTGCGAGAAGAAAAACGAACAAAGGGAGTCTCATCAATGGGCTTAGGTTAACTGTGAACGATTTCTAAGTTAATAATTCAGTATTTATCGGTGCGATGATGGTCGTGATACTCTTTATACTAAACTTCGCTATAGGAGAAAAAATACATAAAAAAAGCCTATAAGAGAAGTTATAGAGAAGAACGTCACGCCCGTCACTATTCGATGAGGAGAAAGAAAAAATATGCAAGAACGAAGCGTTGAGAAGGCTCTGGTCCAAAAGGTCAAAAAACGGAAAGGCCTGGCCTTGAAATTTATATCCCCTGGCATGTCTGGCGTACCGGATAGAATCGTCCTGATGCCAGAAGGCAGGATGGCCTTTGTGGAACTTAAGGCTCCGGGGAAAAAGCCAAGGCCCCTGCAGGTCTGCCGGATGCAAAAGCTCCAGCAGCTGGGCTTTCGCTGCTACGTTGTTGATTCTACGTCCATGATTGATGAGGTCCTGGATGAGATTGGAGGAAATCATGAAGTTTATCCCTCATGAATATCAAGCCTATGCCATATCTCACATTGAGAGCCATAAGGAAGCGGCGCTCTTTCTAGATATGGGCCTTGGCAAAACGGTGATTACCTTAACGGCTATCAACGAACTGGCCTTTGATTTCTTTGAAGTCAGCAAGGTGCTAGTGATTGCACCCCTCCGCGTTGCCAGAGATACGTGGCCTGCAGAAATCAAGAAGTGGGACCACTTGAATCTTCTTTCCTATTCCGTGGCTGTTGGAAGCGTGGAAGAAAGAAGGAGGGCTCTGTGGAAGAAGGCCTTGGTTTATATTATTAACCGGGAGAACGTGGACTGGCTGGTCAACCAGAGTGGACTTCCTTTTGACTATGACATGGTTGTGATTGATGAGCTCTCCTCCTTCAAGTCTGGAAAAGCCAGGAGATTTAGAAGCCTTCTCAAAGTGAGGCCGAGGGTCAAAAGGATCGTGGGGCTGACAGGTACTCCTTCTGGAAATGGCCTGATGGACCTTTGGGCGGAGTTCAGGCTCCTGGATATGGGAAAACGGCTGGGCCGGTTTATTACCCGCTACCGGGAAGCCTTCTTTCTTCCTGACAAGAGAAACCAGCAGATCATCTTCAGCTACAAGCCAAAGCCGGAAGCAGCTAAGAGAATTTATGGGCTTATCAGCGACATGACTATATCCATGAAGTCCGTGGATTTTCTGGATATGCCGCCTTTCGTAACCAACGTAATCCCCGTGGAGCTTTCAGAGAAAGAACGCAGGCAGTACGAGCTCCTGAAGGCAGACATGGTCCTTTCTCTGGGAGACCAGGAGATTGATGCCAAGAACGCAGCGGCTCTCTCGGGCAAGCTCCTCCAGATGGCAAACGGTGCGGTGTATGACGAGGACGGTGAAGTGATTTCCATTCACGATAGGAAACTTGATGCCCTGGAAGATGTCATTGAAGGTGCAAACGGTAAACCGGTCCTTGTGGCTTACTGGTTTAGGCATGACCTGGAGCGGATGAAAAAACGGTTCATTGGCCTTCGGGAGATTCGTTCAAGTAAGGACATCACAGACTGGAACGAAGGAAAGATAGCAGTGGCTGCCATTCATCCAGCTTCAGCTGGCCATGGCCTTAACCTACAGCAGGGCGGTTCCATGTTGGTCTGGTTTGGCCTTACCTGGTCACTGGAACTTTACCAGCAGACCAACGCCCGACTCTGGAGGCAGGGACAAAAGAACATGGTTATCATCCACCACATTGTGACGAAAGGGACCATTGACGAACAAGTCATGCGGGCCCTTAAAAGAAAAGACAGAACGCAGGAAGCGTTGATTGATGCAGTGAAAGCAAACCTGAAAGGAGAATAACATGAACGTACTGGTGAAATACTTTAACAAAAGAAATGGAACCATCGAGGCCATGAACGATTATGGCCCCATGCAGACCATTCTGAATAATACCGACAGGCTGATCAAAGAAGCCTATGAAAACCTGGAAGGCGTGGGTTCTCCTAAAGTAACTGGCCTTCCTGGAGCTCACAACCCCAAAGCAGGGGAAGCACGGCTGGTTTCAGGCCTGGATGATATTACTATTCTCCGTGACAGGTACGCACAGGCCAAAGCCTACATGGAATGGTTCCAGCCGGCCTGGAACTCACTGAACGAGGACGAACAGTATGTTCTGAGAACCTTTTACTTAGATTCGGTGAGTAAGTGTGACGTAGTGAAAGAAATTTGTGACCACTTCCATGTGGAAAGGACGACGGCGTACAACAAGAAGAACAAAGCATTGACTCGACTGTCGATACTTCTTTTTGGAAAATAGCTTGACGTGACATTTTTATGCCAGTATAATGAGATTAATTTCAACACAGCAAAAGCGCTATCCAAGATGGATGGCGCTTTTTGTTTTAGGAAGGAGATGCATTCTATGAGAAAGAGTTTAAAAACAATCTGTGGGTTAGCGGTTCTTTCCATGTGTTTCAGCTTTGGCGCAGCTACAACCAGTGAAGCCATGGTTGGGGGTAAACCGGTTATTGGAATTACTTGGAAGAGTAATCAGCAGGACTACACGGCGTTCAAGAAAATCATTGAACTGGCAGGTGGTATCCCGGTTGAATTAGGTCAGGCTAAGAATCATAAAATCACTTACAACACAGACGGGACGATTTCTAAAGATATGCTATATCCGTCTGGTATGCTGAAGGAAAAGTATGCAAATGCAGTTAAAGATAATCATTACAAGGACACCAACGTAGAAGATGTTATGAAAGATATTGATGGTGTATTCTTCACGGGCGGTGAAGATGTAAGTCCAACACTTTTCAAGAAACCCGACATTGAAAGAAACAAGGGAGAAGAAATTAACGCAACCCGTGACGTGTCAGATTATACTTTGATGTCCTATTGCATTTCTAAAAATGTTCCTACCTTTGCCGTTTGCCGTGGTGAACAGGTCATGGGAATTGTTTCTGGGGTAACTTTTATTCAGGACATTCCTACCTACTACTCGGAGCAGGGGAAAACCTACAATGACCTCCACAGGATGCCGCCAGGAACACCGAACAGAACTTATGCGCGCCATGATGTCCACATTCTTCCGGTGAAATCCCATTTGAGAGAAATTGTAGGAGCTGACGAGCTGCACAATGTTTCTTCCTGGCACCACCAAGCCATTGGAAGTTTGAAGGGAACGCCACTGATTCAGACAGCGGAGACCACGTACAATGGCGTCTCCATTGTTGAAGGCATCGAAGACCCACGTAAGACCTTTGTGGTTGGCTTGCAGTTCCATCCGGAGAATGATTTGAAGCAAGTGATTATCAACAAGAAAGACCCGAAAGACTTCTGCGACCAGGAAATTAGTATGAAGTTCTTTAAGGAACTAGTCAAAGCAGCCAGCCAGAAAAAGTGAGGTAAAATCGCGGACGAAATTCACGGTTCGATGTGTTATCATAGTACCGTAAGCTCCTGGGGTAAAAAGCACGGGAGCGAAAAGAGGTAAAATCGCGGACGAAATTCACGGTTCAATGTGTTATGATAGTACTGTAAGCTCTTGGGAGAAATCTCAGGAGCTTTTGTATTGGAGGTGAAAAGAGATGCCAAGGAAACCTAAGAAGCCCTGTGCCTACCCGGGCTGCCCGAAGCTAACGGACAAACGTTACTGCGAAGAGCATGAGAAACTGATGAACCGTCAGTACGAAAAGTATGGAAGGTCTAAGGAAGAGAAGAAGCGGTACGGCTACCGCTGGCAGAAGATTCGTAATGCCTACATTCACTCGCACCCGCTTTGTGAGCAGTGCCTAAAGGAAGGACGCATGACGCCGGCGGAAGAAGTACACCACATACTTCCATTAAGCTACGGCGGAACACATGACTTCAGTAACTTGATGTCTCTTTGTAAGTCTTGTCACTCAAGAATCACTGCTGAGATGGGTGATAGGTGGCGCAGAAAGAAACCACCTTTGCGAGAGCGGTGAAGTAAAAAGTTTTATGCTTTAACTGTCACGACCCACAAAGGGTAGGGGGGCCTAAAATCTCAAAACGCCGACGGCGTCGGAACGGGCGTGGGCTCTCACGCATAAAAACGCGATTTCAAACGGGGGAATAGCCCCATGAGGTGAGAAGGAGAGAAATGGCGAAGGATGGAACCAATAGAGGCGGTGCCAGACCGGGTGCTGGAAGACCCCAGAAGCCCCTTGCTGACAAGATAAATGAAGGAAACCCGGGTAAGCGTCCTCTGCAGGTGATTGAGTTTAAAAACATGAAAGATTTGAAAGGGGAAGAGATGCCAAAGCCGTCCAGAATGCTTTCTGCAAAGCAGAAAAATGGCAAAAAACTGCTGGCGGCAAGCATTTATAAAAAGACTTGGGCGTGGCTCGAAAAAAGGAGCTGCGCCGTTTTTGTCTCTCCTGATCTTCTGGAGCGCTATGCTATGTCGGCAGCTCGCTGGATTCAGTGCGAGGAGGCGGTCACAGAGTGGGGCTTTCTGGCTAAACATCCAACCACAGGAAATGCGATTCAGAGTCCTTATGTTGCCATGTCCCAAAGCTACATGGCCCAGACGAACCACCTATGGGATGAAATTTATCAGATTGTGAAGGACAACTGCTCCAGCGAGTATAAAGGAGATAGTCCCCAGGATGACATTATGGAGCGGCTCCTTCGTTCGCATGATGGGAAAAACTAAATAAGGCATTACAAAGTTTATGGCACTTCACAGGAATTTCCTGGAGGTGCTTTTTTATTTTCTAAAAGGAGAACGGTATGCAGATAGAAAAGAAGAAAGTCATAGACCTCGTTCCTGCTGACTATAATCCCCGTAAGGATTTGAAGCCGGGGGATAAGGAATATGAAAAACTGAAAAGGAGCATTGATGAGTTTGGGTATGTGGACCCGCTCATCTGGAATAAAAGAACTTCCCGTCTGGTCGGTGGCCACCAGCGGCTCAAAGTGCTCAAAGATATGGGCATTGATGAAGTTGACGTTGTTGTTGTGGATATGGATGAGGAGAAAGAAAAAGCCCTCAATGTGGCTCTGAATAAAATCAGCGGCGATTGGGATAAAGATAAATTGATGCTTCTTATCACGGACCTCCAGGGCGAGGATTTTGACGTTTCTCTGACCGGCTTTGACCCTGAAGAGCTGGATGACCTTTTTAAAGACGACATGAAGGATGGCGTAAAAGACGACAACTTCGATGTAGATAAAGAACTCAAGAAGCCAACCATGACCAAACCCGGAGACCTTTGGCAGCTGGGTGAGCACCGGCTGCTTTGCGGGGATAGCACCAAAGAAGAATCCTATAACCTTCTGATGGCAGGCAAGCAGGCCAATCTCGTAATCACGGACCCGCCGTACAATGTGAACTACCAGGGCTCCGCAGGAAAAATAAAGAATGATAACATGAAGGACGATGCTTTCTACCAGTTCCTGCTCGCTGCCTTCACCAACATGGAAAAGAGCATGGCGGACGACGCTTCTATCTATGTGTTCCATGCCGATACGGAAGGATTGAATTTTAGGAAGGCTTTTTCTGATGCTGGCTTCTACCTTTCCGGTACATGCATCTGGGTGAAGCAGTCCCTGGTGCTTGGCCGCTCGCCATATCAGTGGCGCCATGAGCCGATTCTTTTCGGATGGAAGAAAAAGGGGAAGCACTGCTGGTATGCTGGCCGGAAGGAATCCACCATCTGGGAGTTTGATAAACCCAAGAAGAATAAGGACCACCCGACCATGAAGCCCATCCCGCTTTTGGCCTACCCGATTATGAATTCTTCTATGACCAACTCCATTGTGCTTGATCCCTTCGGAGGGAGTGGTAGTACACTCATTGCCTGCGAGCAGACCAAGCGAATCTGCAGGACCATTGAACTGGACGAAAAATTCTGTGATGTGATTGTGAAAAGATACATAGAACAGGTCGGCAGCACCAAGGACGTCAAGGTGGTGCGAGACGGCCTGACGTATGATTATGATGAGGTGAAAATTGATGAGCCGGATAGCGATCATTGATGCGGACCTGGTGGGAAGAAAGAGACACCGGTTTTCTAATCTGGTGTGCATGAAACTTTCTGCCCATGAAAAAGAGCAGGGAAACGATGTGGAACTGAAGATGAACTATGAAGACCTTAACCAGTACGATAAAGTGTACTTGGCTAAGGTCTTTTTAGATACACCAGTTCCGCCGGAAATACTGGAAATGAAAAATGTAACCTATGGAGGAACCGGTTTTTTCTACGACAAGGCTCCAAAGTTACCGCCTGCTGTTGAACATCATATGCCTGACTACCATTTGTATGACGGATTTGTGAACCAGCAGATAGCCGCCGGAAAACGACCGAAGGAATTTGACGAATACCTCAATAGCTCCATTGGTTACCTTACCCGTGGTTGCTTTAGGCATTGCCCCTTTTGCGTCAATAAGAACTATAACCGTGTGGAGGCTCATAGTCCGCTTTCTGAGTTCTTAGACGGCCGCCGGAAAGTGATTAGTCTTTTGGACGATAACTTCTTCGGCTATGCGGGGTGGAAAGATTTACTGCTTGAACTCCGCGCTACTGGAAAGCCATTCAAGTTTAAGCAGGGATTGGATGAGAAACTTCTGACGCCGGAAATGTGTGAGCTCCTTTTTACCAGCAAATATGCCGGTGACTATACCTTTGCCTTCGATAACCTTAAAGACGCTCGGCTCATCGAGCGGAAAATCGTCATGGCCAGGCAGTACACAGAAAAAGCGCTGAAGTTTTATTGTTTCTGTGGATATGACCGGGAAGGGAAATGGGATGAGGCCTTCTGGACCAGGGATATCTTTGAACTGCTTTACCGCATTGAAATTTTGGTAAAATACCACTGTATTCCTTACGTGATGCGGTTTTATCGCTACACGGAAAGTCCCTGGAGAGGTGTGTACATCTCCATTGCTCTTTGGTGCAACCAGCCAGGATTCTTTAAGAAAATGAGCCTTAGGCAGTTTGCAGAGCTCAATGGGGAAAAGAGTGCTTGCTATCGTTACCTTGCCGAATTTGAAAAGGCAAACCCGGCAGCAGGCTATTTCTTTGACCTGAAATTCTAAAAAATTCCTCTGGGATATTGTACATTTCTCCTTGCTATTTACACCCGGTAGAGTGATATATAGGGTAACAAAAAACAAGGAGGTAAAACACCATGACAACCAACGAATTCAAAGTCAACTACAACGTAACCGGTGAGAAGAGAAAGGACCTGGTCAAGGCCATTAGCGAAATTACCGGGGCCAAAGCAGAGTACCTGAAGGCTCCAACCTTCGCCTACTTGATTGACTACATGAAGGTTAGCAAGGACGGGGTCCTTTCCTTTGACGACCGGGCTGATACAGAGGAAGTGGAGCACCTCCTGGAGGAGCTGGAAAGGAGAGGCTTCCACGCAGCGCCGCCGGAAAAACCGGATGACCCTGAGCCCAAGGCTGAGGAAGCTGAGAAAGAGAAACCGCTGGTGGGGGTTGCCGTAAGCTATCCCAGAAGCAAGATTGACGACAAGACGCTGGATAACTTTATCAAGCTGGCCGCTGCAAAGGAGAAATTAATTAAGAAGGCCTTCGGGGTGGACGAACTCCCCATCCAGGTGACGGAGGATAAGGTAATCCTTCCCTGGTTCCAGTTTGACCCGGATAATCCTGACTGCTTGGCCTACGCAGCTTTCATCGAAAAGATGGTTGACTTGGCCCGCACCTTGAAACGGGTCAATGCCCGTGAGAAGCCGGTAGAAAATGAAAAATACGCCTTCCGGTGCTTCCTCCTGCGCCTTGGCATGGTAGGAAACGAGTGGAAGGAAACCCGGAAGGTTCTCCTTCAGAACCTCAGTGGGTCTTCCGCTTTTAAAGGAGGTGCTTCCAAATGAGACAACCAACTGAAAAGGAGCTGGCAATGCTCCGGAATAGGTATCAGCCAGGGGTCCTGGTGGTTTTGGATTCCATGGAGGATAGGCAAGCCCCTCCTCCAGGCACCCAGGGCATGGTGATGGGCGTCGATGACATGGGAAGCATTATGGTCCGTTGGGAAACGGGCTCTACGCTTTCCCTGATACCCGGTGTGGACTCCTTCCATACAGAAGCTGATGGCATGGAGGAGGTACGAAAGGAAATCCTTCTGATCCGGAATACCGGGCGCACGAATATGTTTGACCTTCCGGTAGTAAAAGCCATTGCCAGGGAGCTCGATTTTACGGATCTCCTGGACTTTCTGAAAAGGAATCGGGAGAAGTACATTCATTTTATCTTCACGGGTAAGCTCTGATTCTGCGCAGCAGGTTAAGCATGCCAAAACACCGATAAAATCTACATTTTCCCTTGCTTTTGCCTCCTTTTAGAGTGATATATATACACAAGAAAAGGGAGCGCAAAGCCCCAGAGTTACCAAAGGAGGAAACAAGAATGTGGATAAAAGGTGAAAGCAACGGAATGAAGTACGAGGTCAAGTATTATGATAAAGGCTCCGATTGGGGAATTGACGGGGGCCGGATTTCCAAGCTTTACATCGGGAAGGGGGGAATAACCTTATGCGCCTACGAACGCGGCTGGGACATTCACCCCAAAACCGCAGGAGCTCAGAAGCTTTATGAAGCCCTTGTAAAAGAATACAACTAAGAAATGAGCCTGCCTTCGGCGGGCTTTTTTAGTGCTATTTTCTTCGATAAAATCTACATATTTCCCTTGCTTTTATTCCCCTTTAGAGTGATATATATACACAGCAAAGGGGAGAACAAGGCCCCAGGATTTTAAAGGAGGAAAACAACATGGAAATCAGAAACGAAATCAGACCGGTGGATAAAAACAACATGGATGGACAGCGCGGAGTAACAGCGGTTCCGGTAGATTGGCCGGTAGGCCTTTCAAGAAAAGCCACTCAGGCGCTGCTTTATTTGGACGGTGCGGTATTCTTATTCCTTTACAGAGGAGAATACATTATCACCGACGAAAGTGGCTGGCTTACGGAATCGGACAAGGACAACATCTGCGGAGGCCCCAGGGCAGAATTTACGAGCCTGGACAAGGTTGGCCCCTGGTTGGAAAGGGTAGCCGAGGGCTTGGATGACGAAGATACGGACCAGCCTGATGAATGACAAGCCCCAAAGAGGGAGCCCTGAAGAAGGGCTTTTCCTCGTAGTGAAAACTTCTGATTTCTCTTCCGATCAAATCAATATGTGAAAATTGTTAAGTGTGACTTTTTTGCGATATTTTTCTTGCTATCATTCCCCGTTAGAGTGATATATATACACAGCAAAGGGGAGAACAAAGCCCCAGGATTTTAAAGGAGGAAGCAACAATGAAAAACGCAACTTACGAAAAACTGGTTCAGGATTGGAACGCAAAGAGGATTCCCAAAAGCGAATGGAACCCAGAAGTTTTATGGGCCTACAAGAACACCTACGAAAAGAACGAACGCCTGGATTTCAAGGACCTGGTGGAGGAAGATAAGATTCCAGACCTGGTCAAGGAACTCCGGAGGGTGGGAATTACCGAGTTCACCATTTCAAGCAGCTGGGGCGACCTGGTAAGCCGCCTGGCGGTTTGGCAGGCGGAAGGCGCCAGAATTTGCGGGGTCACAACGGTCCTTTATGAAGGCTCGGGAATTGAACCCACGGAAGAGAAGCACGCAGCTCTCCTGATGAAGCTTTAAAAGCCAAGGCAAGGGGCCCCTTCGGGGGCTTTTTACTTGATGCATGCTGAACGTATGTTCAAGTCGCTGCGACTAGAGGTTAAGGAGGCATTATGATTCGAAAGTTAAAGGATTACACACCGACCCGGTTTATGGCAGAGGGTTCGGTTTACAACAAAGCGAAAGCGGATTATGCCGTATCCTTCATTGAATGCCTGTACCATACGAAAGGCATCTGGGCCGGAAAGCCCTTCGAGCTCATTGATTGGCAGGAAAGGATTATCCGGGACCTGTTTGGGACCATCAAGCCCAATGGGTACCGGCAGTTCAACACGGCATATATTGAAATACCAAAGAAGCAGGGGAAGAGCGAGCTGGCTGCAGCGGTCGCTCTTTTACTTTGCTGTGGAGATGGCGAAGAAAGGGCAGAAGTGTATGGCTGCGCAGCGGACCGCCAGCAGGCGTCCATTGTATTTGAAGTGGCGGCCGATATGGTGCGGATGTGCCCAGCGCTAAATAAACGGGTCAAGATTCTGGCTTCTCAAAAGAGGCTTATCTTTTATCCGACAAATAGCTTCTATCAGGTTCTATCGGCTGATGCATACAGCAAACACGGTTTCAATGTGAGCGGCGTCATTTTTGATGAGCTCCATACCCAGCCGGATAGAAAGCTTTTTGACGTTATGACCAAGGGCTCCGGGGATGCAAGGACGCAGCCGCTCTTTTTCCTTATAACCACGGCCGGTACGGATACCCACAGCATTTGCTATGAAACCCACCAGAAGGCCAAGGACCTGCTGGAAGGGCGGAAGGTGGACTCCACCTTCTATCCAGTAATTTATGGGGCAGACGAACAAGATGACTGGAAAGACCCTAAGGTCTGGATGAAAGCCAATCCTTCCCTTGGAATTACGGTTGGGATAGACAAGGTCAAAGCGGCCTGTGAATCTGCCCAGCAAGATCCTGGGGAGGAAAACGTTTTCAGGCAGCTTCGTTTAGACCAATGGGTCAAACAATCTGTTCGGTGGATGCCTATGGACAAATGGGATGCTTGTGCTTTTCCGGTAGATGCTAAAAATCTTGAAGGCCGGGTGTGCTATGGTGGGCTAGACCTTTCCTCTACGACGGATATAACCGCCTTTGTGTTGGTATTCCCCCCGGAGTATGAGGATGATAAATACCAGATATTGCCGTTCTTCTGGGTACCGGAGGAAACACTCGACCTGCGTGTCCGGCGGGACCATGTGCCCTATGATATCTGGCATCGGCAGGGGTATTTGGAGACCACAGAAGGAAATGTTATTCACTATGGGTACATTGAGAAATTCATCGAAGACTTAGGGAAGAAGTACAACATTCGTGAGATTGTTTTTGACCGCTGGGGCGCTGTGGAAATGGTACAGAACCTAGAAGGTATGGGATTCACGGTGGTTCCTTTCGGTCAGGGTTTTAAAGACATGAGCCCTCCGACCAAGGAGCTCATGAAGATTGTCCTTGAAAAGAGAATTGCTCATGGAGGCCACCCGGTGCTTCGCTGGATGATGGATAACATTTTTATCCGGACAGACCCAGCAGGGAATATCAAGGCAGACAAAGAAAAATCCACCGAGAAGATTGACGGTGCCATTGCCATGATTATGGGCCTGGACCGTGCACTCCGCGGTGGAATGGGTGGTGAAAGTATTTATGATGAAAGAGGGATTCTCATGATTTAATACTTCTATTAATGATATAGGCAATAAATATTAATAAAGATTTTCAGAGTCAAGTTTTGGTCCAAAGTATTTGTTATAGCCTTTATAAAACATATAATTAGCGGCGTGATATGCAGAAGATCCTATTGCGATCATTATTTTCCCATTGAAAGAACTACCTAGTAAAGCATCCATTTCAGAACTTGACATTGAACGTATATAATTACCATCTAAATCCCAAACATCGGTTTTCCCAAAGTGAAGAGTTATCCCATCATCTTTTTGCAAATCCTCCAAAGTTAGAACAAGTAAGTCATGTGAATTAATATTTGGATGAGCTTTATATTTTGCAAGGAGAAGAGTTTTAAAACTTCTAGTAGCATCATATGTGGTAATTGCGTTGGTTTTTATAATCTTGTTACCGTTATATTCAACTAAATAAACATCACCACCCATTGCATAATACGGTGGATCATAGCGCAGGGAAGCAATTGAATTGGAGTCAACATATGTGTTGATTGTAGTTTGTCGTAAAACTAAAACATACTGGTCTGGATTATTTTGGATATCTGACAAAGAGATAGCTAAAGCAGTAAAAGGAGTAAGTAAAAGAGCTGCTGCTAAGGCAAGTATTTTTTTCATATAAATTCCTTCTTTCAATGTTGGCTTCTTTATTCTATCCGTTAATTGATTCGAATTTATTGTTTATATTTTATCATAATTGCTTTTTCATAGTGCACCTCTTGTGTATTGAAAATGGAAGATATTAATAACGGCAATGATCTTAATATAGATTTTTAGAATTAAACTTAGGGTTGAAATATTCGTCATAACCCTTGAAAAACATATAATTGGCTACGTGATAGGCGGCTGAATTTATTTTGCAGGATGTATCATCTAGCCCATAATCACCATATAGATAAGCTATATTGTCTCGATCGCGGGCACTCATCTCACCCAGATAATTTCCATCAAAATCCCAGAAGACCATATTTCCCAAGTAGGAGGTCATCCCATTATTCAGTTCAAAATCATTGATGGCCATATTCAATATTTCTTTTCTGCTGTATCCTGGGTGCTGGCGTAATTCGTATGCATAAAGGCTTTTGAAACGATGGTTGTAATCATACGTTGCGGTAGCGTCAAATCTAAATATCGTGTTTATATCATATGACACGATATAAGCTTGGCAGCTCATTGAATAATAGGGAGGTTCATATCTTATGGAAGAAATAGAATATGAGTCAACGTAGAAAGCTGAAGTGGAATTACTAGATACCATTACATATTCGTCTGGATTGTCTGTAATGTCGGATAAAGAAACCGCAAGGGCCGTTATTGGAGCTAAAAACAAAGCTGTGGCCGTTAAAAGAATGTTTTTCATGATAATACATCTCCCTTGTGTATTATATTGATTAGTATCTGTCATTTTTATCTTACCACTTTAAAGGAGTGTGATGGTTATGAATTTTTTTAAAAGGTTATTCCATTCCAGGGACAAGCCGAAGGACCTCTTCACCGGTGGCAGCATCTTCCATTTCGGAAGGAGCAGCACCGGGCAGAATGTGAATGAGACAACGGCCATGCAGATGTCTGCGGTATATGCCTGTGTCAGAATCATTGCGGAGGCCATCGCCCAGATACCGCTTAATGTCTATCGCTTTACGGAAGATGGCGGCAAGGAGAAAGACCCAAGGCACCCGCTGTATTTTCTGCTCCATGATGAGCCGAATCCTGAAATGACGAGCTTTATCTTCCGGGAGACACTCATGAGCCATCTCCTCCTTTGGGGAAACGCCTATGCCCAGATTATTCGAAACGGCATGGGTGAGGTGGTAGGACTGTACCCTCTGATGCCGGACCGCATGGAAGTGGACCGGGATGAAGAAGGGAACCTTGTGTATATCTACACAAAATACTTTGATGAAGCTGGTGCCCGTCATCGGTATGAGCAGGTAAAACTTCCTGCCTGGCAGGTTCTTCATATACCGGGCCTTGGCTATGATGGTCTTATCGGTTATTCACCCATCGCCATGGCCAGAAATGCGATAGGCATGAGCATGGCAGCCGAGGACTTTGGTGCGACCTTCTTTGCCAACGGTGCAACGCCTGGGGGAGTGCTTGAACACCCTGGTATTGTGAAAGACCCAGAAAGGCTCCGTGAAAGCTGGCATGCCCAGTTCTCTGGAAAGAACAGCCATAACATAGCAGTCCTGGAAGAAGGCATGACCTTCAAGCCCATGTCCATTCCGCCAGAAGAAGCACAGTTCCTCGAAACACGGAAATTCCAGATTGACGAGATTGCACGAATCTTCAGGGTACCGCCTCACATGGTGGGAGACCTTGAGAAATCAAGCTTCTCCAATATCGAGCAGCAGTCCTTGGAATTTGTGAAGTATACCGTTGGTCCCTGGGTAGCCAGATGGGAGCAGTCCCTTTCGCAGGCGCTTCTACTTCCAAGCGAAAAGACCAGGTATACCATCAAGTACAACCTGGACGGGCTTCTTCGAGGGGACTATGAAAGCCGCATGAATGGCTATGCCGTAGGAAGACAGAACGGCTGGCTTTCCGCCAATGATATCCGCGAACTGGAAAATATGAACCGGATTCCCGCGGAAGAAGGCGGAGATGAATACCTGATCAATGGGAATATGACAAAACTCAAAGATGCAGGCCTTTTTGCTAATAAAGGGGGGAACGAGAGTGAAGCATAAATTTTGGAAATTTTGTAAAAACGAAGCTTCTGGAGGCCGCGAGCTGCAGCTTAAAGGAGTTATTTCTGATGAGACCTGGTATGGCGATGAAGTCACACCGGGTCTTTTTCGTGATGAGCTGAATGCAGGAGACGGGGACATTACCGTCTGGATTGACTCTCCGGGAGGCGATTGCTTTGCGGCTGCTCAGATATACAACATGCTTAAAGAATACAAAGGAAAGGTTACGGTCCGCATTGATTCTCTGGCGGCGTCTGCAGCCTCCGTGATTGCCATGGCAGGAGATACGGTGGAGATTTCTCCCGTGGCCATGATGATGATTCATAACCCGGCCACCCTTTCCTTTGGAGATGCGGGTGATATGCAGAAGGCCATCGACATGCTGAACGAAGTGAAAGCTTCCATCATGAATGCCTATGAACTCAAAACTGGTCTTTCCCGCAATAAAATCTCCAAGCTCATGGACGATGAAACCTGGTTCAATGCCAAGAAAGCCGTAGAGCTTGGATTTGCGGATTCCATTCTTTATTCCGGCGGCGAAAAGGAAGAAAAAGAGGATACCGCAGAGGCCCTGATGTTTTCCCGCCTTTCTATCACCAATTCCCTGGTGGATAAACTGAAATCACAGTTTGGAAAGCCCAAAGCCACTCAGCTCAAATCTGAGCCCAGCACTGAGCCTAAATCTGGGCCGAGTGAAGAGCCGAAGAAGGAACCGGAACCCAAAAAAGAAGATAACCGTGTTGATGCAGAGCCCCTGAAACAGAGGCTCTTTATTATTTCTCATTAAGGAGGACATACCTATGAACATTTTAGAACTGTACGAAAAGAGAGCTAAAGCGTGGGAAGCAGCAAAAGCCTTCCTGGATTCCCATACAGATAAGGATGGAAAGCTTTCTGAAGAAGATGCTGCGGCTTATGACAAGATGGAAAAAGAAGTGATGGACTATACCAAGTCCATTGAACGCCTGCAGCGTCAGGAAGCCCTGGACAATAAGCTGTACCAGCCTACCACCAGCCCGGTGAAGAATAATCCATCTAAGCCCAAAGGCAAAGGCGGCTTTAGAGCAACGGATGAATACAAATCTTCCATGCTGACCGCTCTTCGTACCAACTTCCGTCAGGTTTCCGACGTACTGGAAGAAGGAAACGACGCCAATGGTGGCTACCTCGTTCCTGAAGAATACGACCGCCGCCTGATTGATGTGCTGGATGAAGAAAATATCATGAGAACCCTTGGTACCACCATTACCACCAGCGGTGAACATAAAATCAACATCGCAGCCACTAAGCCGGCTGCTGCCTGGATTGAAGAAGGTGCGGCTATTCAGTTTAGCGATGCCACGTTCGGCCAGAAACTGCTGGATGCCCATAAGCTCCATGTAGCTATTAAGATTACCGACGAACTGCTCTATGATAACGCTTTCAATCTGGAAAACTACATTATTACCCAGTTCGGCAAAGCCCTGGCCAATGCAGAAGAAGACGCCTTCCTCAACGGGGATGGAACCGGTAAGCCAAAAGGACTCTTCCAGGACGCAGAAGTTGGCGTCACCACTTCTGCGGCTTCCATTACTTCCGACAATATTATCGAGCTGGTGTATTCCCTGAAGCGCCCCTACAGAAAGAACGCTTCCTTTATTATGAACGACCAGACTATTGCTGCTCTCCGCAAGCTCAAGGACAACAATAACAACTACATCTGGCAGCCTTCCTACCAGGCCGGCGAACCGGATCGCCTCCTGGGTTATACCCTTCACACTTCTGCTTTTGCACCGAAGCAGGCTGCCGGGGCTAAAGCCATCGCCTTTGGTGACTTCAGCTACTACAACATTGGCGACCGTGGCGTTCGCTCCCTGCAGGAACTGAAAGAACTCTTCGCTGGAAACGGCATGGTGGGCTACCTTATGAAGGAACGTGTGGATGGCCTCCTGGTTCTGCCGGAAGCCGTGAAGTGCCTGCAGATTAAGGCCAGCACCTGATTCCAAGTAGCAAAGGAGGAAAATTATGCTCGTCACATTGGAAGAAGCGAAAAACTACCTGCGGATTGATGGGGAGGAAGAAGATAGCCTTGTGGCGGGCTTGATTTCTACCTCAGAAAATCTCTGCAAGGATGTCATAAGGGCAGATAAAGTGGAGGAGATGGAAGCCATGGGGGATTCGGTGAAACAGGCGGTGCTTTATGGGACGGCTTATCTCTATGAACATAGGGAGAATGCAGACTACCATGAGCTCACGATGATGCTTCGCTACCTCCTCTTTGGTGTTCGAAAGGAAGGATTCTGATGACTACAGAAGAACGGCTGCTTGAAGAGCTCACAATCGACGATTTCAGAAACCGCCTTACGATTCTCTACCCAAAGGCTGCGATTGATAGCCGTGGCAACGAAATCATCACCTATACAGAAGGACCTATCGTTTGGGCATACGTGGAAGTCCATGCTACTGGCATGAGCACGTCAAACAGCGAAAGCCACATCACGCGAAAAATCCTTCTTGTTTTTAGGTACAGAACCGATCTTTCACCGGAGACCCATTTCAGGGTGAATGGAGAAATCTATGTACCCATCTCGCCGCCTACGGATGCCTGCGGAAGGCATAAATACACCTACGTGGAATGCGTAGAAGAAGTCAAGAATCTGTGAGGGCCTATGAGAAGAAAATACATGGATATGCAAAGCATCCTGGAAACCTATGGGGAAGGAGCAGTCAATGCTATCCGAGCGGAGATGGAGGTCATGGCGGAGAAAATTGTACAGGATATGAAGGCGAGGGCTCCGGTGGATACCGGGGCTCTTCGTGATTCTATCCATTGGACCTGGAACAAGAAAAAGACCGCTATTCGCATTGTGGCTGATGCCAAAAACAAGAAGAACGGAGTTCCCTATGCCCGGTATGTAGAATTCAGTCCGAAAATTAATAGGCCTTTCTTCTACCCGGCCCTGGATGCTCACAGAGATGAATACCACGAAGGGATTGTTCGCGCATTGAAAAAGGCGGTAGAGAAAGGAGGCGGCCATGGATCTGGTTGAGCAAGTATATGAAGCTTTAGCCAAAGACACGAAGCTCACAGAACTTCTGGCAGATGGCAAAGAAGGTATCCGGGCAGATCTTACGTCCTACTCTGGTCGTTACCCGGTACTGTGTTATCAAGTTATATCCGATGTTCCTCACTTGTTTGGTGACGACTTAGAACTCGCAAGGCGGGTAACAGTACAGATTTCAGTACTAACCCGTGACGGATCAGATAGTGAAATCGTACTAAGAGTACAAAAAATTATGAATTCCCTGGGGTGGACCAGGGAGAGTACAAACAGAATTATGGATGGCAGGATAAGAGCTGCTATCCTTCGGTTTATTGTAGCGGAGGTTGAATATGAGTAAAGGTGTACTGATTGGCGTAAGGAATTTACATTACGCGCTGCTCAAAACAGACGATGCCACTGGCGTTACCTATGACACGCCAGTTTCCATTCCAGGCGTTCGAACGATTGATGTCAAACCAAGTTCTGGGGTAGATACCCTCTACGGCGATGATGCTCCCTTCGATATTGCTTCCTACCTGGGAGATATTGAAGTGACCATCGATACCGCAGAACTTGCTGTAGAAGATATGGCGGCCCTTTTAGGACATACCGTTAGCAAAGGTATCATTGATTTCAAGTCTACGGATGAAGCGCCCTATGTGGCCATTCTCTTTGAATCGGTGAAATCCAACGGGAATCGGCGCTTTGTGAAACTCCTCAAAGGAAAATTTGGGGAGCCCGAGGAAAACTATCAGACCAAGGATTCCAGTGTGCATTGGAATACAGCGAAAATCACCGGCCACTTTGTAGTTCGGACCTACGATTCCGCCTGGAAGAGAGTGGCTGATGAAGATGGTAAAGATTTTGAGGTAGCAACGGCGACCTCCTGGTATGAAAGCGTAGAGGCGGCTACTGCTTCTTCTGGCAGCACAACTTCAAATGGCGGTAGCGGGTCTTAAGAAGGAGGATGGAAATGGATAAAGTAAAAACACCATTCATTGTTCTGGGCGGAATCACCTACAAAGCCATCCCGCCCAAAGTGAAAGCCTGGCATGACTTTGTGGCTTTTGAAGCGGGGACGGATACCATCCCGGCCGAAGATTACATGGAGCGCATGGCTGAACTTGTGGCGTCGGTCTTTGGGAAAGACGTGACTGCCGAGAGGATTGAAAGAGAAATGGCGATTACCGACTTGAAGCCGCTTTACCGAAGAATCCTCACATGGATTGTATCTTTGGTGAATGTAAAACTCTCTGAAATCCCAAACGGGGAGGCGGGGCCAGAGAACTCCATCTGACCCCGTATGAAGCCATGATGGGTTGGCTTTCTATGATTCACGGCAAATACCACTGGACGGAGCAGGAGCTCATGGAAACGGGCCTTTCCTACGTGCTGGATCTCTTTGTAGTTCAGAGCAAGCTGGAAAGTGCCCCGGTTCTTACGCCCATTGACCAGGTTGGAATTTTCTGAAAGGAGGGATGAAAGATGGCCAAAGAAACGGTGACGGAACTCTATACCAAGCTGGGGCTGGATATTTCCTCCTTGGAGAGCGACTTTGCCCTGGCCGGCAAAACGGTAGACAAGGCCATGTCCAGGCTCAACCACGAAAACAAGAAGATAAAAATCGAGACGGATATTAGCCTTGCCGGGCTCGATGAAGGAAAAGACCGCCTCAAAACGCTGGATATTCAGGCAGCTTCTTTGAACCGGCAGCTTGAAATCCAGAGGCAGAAACTGCAGCTGACTGCTGCGGCCTACCGGGAAGTGGTCCTAGAAAAGGGACGGGATAGCGCTGCCAGTGCAAGGCTTGAAACCAGGCTCCTGAATGAAAGAAAAGCGTATGCCAATCTGGAAGCCCAGATACGAAGGACCCAGCGGGCAAGGACAGAAGGTACGGCAGGAAATCGCATGGTGAATAGCATCATCAATGGTGCTTCTGCCATGTCCATCATTACACAAGGGGCAAGTGATATCGGCGCCCTTAGTATGCTGACAAGTCCTGTTGGTAAGGCCTTAGGCGTGGTCACCGCTGTTGGTGCCGGCGCCCTTGCTGCTGCCAAAAGTGCCATGACTGCTGGAAATGCCATTTATGAACTGGCACAGAAAATGCATACCACCAATGCGGAAGCGGCCAAGATGTCCCTCACTTTCAAAATGGCCGGAGCTGATGCCAATAGTGCTGTGCCGGCGCTGATCCGTCTGGATAAGACCATCCAAAGCGGGGGAGAAAGCGGTGCCAGAATGACGGCCATCCTTTCTGCCTATGGGGTTTCCCTTCGTGATGCCAATGGAAACATGCTGCCCTTAAACCAGCAGCTTTTGGCCTTGGCGCAGGGCTATCGAAATGCAGCAGCAGCCGGGCTTGAGAATGAATATGTGACGCAGACTCTTGGCTCCCGCGGGGCCGAGCTGGTTCCGGTTCTGTCCCAGATGTATGAAATCCAAAGCCGCATGGCAAACCTTCCTACCACCGGACTTCTCGACCCCAATAAAGCCCACGAAATGATGCTTGATTCGCGGGAAATGCAGATAGAGATGAATCAGGTAACCGGCTCGCTTGGAGCCGCCCTTCTTCCTGTGGTGCAAGAGATTCTTCCCAAAGTGAATGATGGCATTAAGGAACTTACGGAAGATATCCGGGATAACAAGGAAACTATCAAAACGGTCATGGACATTGTGGGAGATACCGGGGAGATTGTGATGGATGTGGCGGGCATCTGGAAAGAAGCCTTCCCTCCAGTGACTGATGGCCTCAAAGATGTGGCCGGCCTTCTAAAGGACGTGGATAATGGCCTGAAGGATATTAAGAAATCTATTGAAGATGTGAAAGAAGCGAGTCCCGGCCTTTCTGCCATTTCCGAATATCTGCCAACGCCTGTCAATATGGCCCGCTTTGCTCGTTGGGCTTATAGGAAGGCGAGGGGTCTTCCAGAAAATGAGGAAGAACAGCCGGAGGCGGCAAAAGAATCCCCCAAGGAAATAAAGGGAACGACCCAGGATGCGGAAACAACCCGAAGACAAGTGGAGGAAGCCACCCGTCAGAAGGAAAAAGCGGCTGCCACTCCCAGCGTTCCGGATATCTCCAGTGAAATTTACAAAGCGACCCACAATGATTTACAGAACCAGCTTCATGACATTGATCTTCGTGCGGAGAAACTTCGTAAGGAAGGTGTGGAGGAAGCACAGATTGTTGCCCTTTCCGAAGCACAGAAGGCAAAAGTCTACAAAGATTTCAACAACAATGTGATCTCCCAGATTGATTCTTCGTGGAAATCCGAGCTGCAGAATCGCCTGGATGACATTGAGAGGGAGAAGCAGGCCTGGATTGAGAAGGGCGTTTCTGAAGTGAAAGCGACTGAATGGGCAGAAAACGAGAAGGGGAAGGCAAGGCAGAATGCTGCTCTTTCTGCCCTTCGTGAGCAGCGGCAGTACCTGGACATTGTGAAGAATGCTATGAACGGCCCTGGCACCATGGAAGAGAGAATGAACCAGGCCCGCGTGGGTGTTTTGACAGCCATGAGGGAGAAACTTGGCATCTCTAATGATTCCATGACTCCTGGCCTCCTTTCTGCCTTCAGCACCGTCATGAATGATGTGCAGAACAATCTGGTGAGAGGGCTTGAAACGCAGGATTGGGCGAGAAAGCTGGACCAGTCCTCTATTTCCGTCATTCGCGGCAGCAGGGAATACCACGATGTACCGGGGGTCAATAATACCATGATTATTAACGGCGGGGTCTTTGAAAACAATGAAACCCTGAAAAAATTCAGTGATGCTACAGCGGATAAATTCATAGAGGCCTATCGGTCCTCTACGCAGAATTCGCTCTTAAGCTACTAAGGCGGTGACGAGAAATGAAACTAACCATAGGAGATGCTGTGGCCTTCAGAAGGCCGGAAGATTGGACCGTGACTCCAGACGATAGACAGGAGCAGCACCAGACCATTGGTGGCGTCATCGTCGAGGACTACGGCCATGTGGAAGCCGGGGACGTGATAAGCTGCACCTGCGTCATGTCCTATGAGAATTATTCCAAAGTGTACAACTATTGGCAGGCAAGGACCAAAGTGAAGATTACAGATGTTACCGGAAGGGAGTGGGATTCCATGCGAGTCGTGATTAAAGAAGACAGCTACGTGGAACGCCATGAATCTTTCCATAAAGTCAAAATGGAATTTTGGAGGGTGTAGACAAATGGCAACCTATCATCATCTTTATACAAATGACCCAACGGCGGGAGGAACGGATGGGACGATGGTCTCGGAAGGCCGTCTGTTTACCTCCCCGATTATTGCAACATTAAATGCCAGCGAAAGCGAGACGAAATATATCAAATGCGCCATTCGCTGTGATTCGAACTATTATTCTGTAGGCGAAGCCTCTCTGACCCTGGGAAGCTGGAACGGCGGCTCATATTCTCCTGGTGGCGGGAATACAGGAAAGTTTGCTCTCTGTAAGGATAAGTCCACGGCAGGAAGCATAACTTATACCCTTTCTGCCGTGCCGTCTGTTGGGGACCAGGGAAAATTTGGGGATGTGACATTGAAGGCTGGCACGGATTTTGCCATTGGCTCGTCCGTTGACGAAAATGCCAGCAACATAACCACTGCCATCAATGCAAAGTCTCAGTACTATAATGCTACGGTTTCCGGGGCAATCATCACGGTATCTGAAAAATTTCCAGGCTCCGGTCATACCCCTGCAGGCTTTTCCTATTCCGAGAATTATATCAAGTGCACCTTCAGCACCCCGGTTACCAGCGTAGCGGCTGATGAAAATACCATGAAAGCAGCCACGGATTGGGCAGACACGCTGACATATACGGAGCCCATCACAGACAAGAACGTGGTGTTCTGGATTCGTGTACAGGCAACAACCGACGAAGCTCCGCAGCGGGATGAATCGGTGGGTGTCCTTTCCTATATGACCATTGCGGCCTCCGCTTAAAGGCGGTGATTGTATGTTCAAATATATCAACCCGGGTTATGGAGAGCTTCTAAATCTGGCAATAAGGGCCACGACAAAAAGTACGGTCTACAATTCGTTGAATGGTGTGTCCTTTACCAATACAGAACGCGTCGGCCTCATTTACATTCCGGACGGTATCAAGGAAGTCTGGATTCAAGCCGATGTGTTTATCGATACTTCCAAAGGTTCAGATAAATACAATCGTATCTATGTAGGGAACGGGGCGCATATCAACACGGGGTTCTACCAGAATAATGAAACGACCATAGGCGCCTGGAATATGGGAAAGACCGATACGGATACCATTACCATGCCCAATACGGTGGATGGGAAAGTGCATACCTTTGGCGTCCATGCTTCCGCCTATAAGGATTATGACAAATCCTTCATGGAGCTCTATGTGGATGGTGCCCTTGTCTACAAAGATTCAAGCCATGCAAATGGATATATTAATGACTATGAGGATATCAAGTATATTACCTTCTATGGCGGAGCAAATACCTTCTATTCCAACATCATCATTGCAGACCATGACATTATCGGGGAAAAGGTCATCGAATTCCCGATTTCCAGGGAATCAGGAGACTTTGTGGTGCAGTCAGATGGAAAGAAGAAAGCAACTGCCGTAGGACAGAAGCTGGAAGCCTACGTCAATTACAAGGACATAGACAGCGCCATTTTGAAATCCATGTCGGTGGGTACCATTACAGCTGTGGGTGCGAGCGCTGTTGGATTTTCCCATGATGCCAGCGTAGTAAATTCCATGAAAGTGGATGTCTGTAATGGGGAAGGAGAAAGCCTGGGCTCGGCAGAAAACGAGATCACTGCAGGAGAAGGGGCTCTGGGGCCGGTTGTAGAGAAAACCTTTGAATTGACGGAGATTGCCGCCATGAAGGTGGTTCTTGAAGCCAAGCACGATTAAAGAGGTGGGCCTATGAGCATCAATAAATTATTTGTGACCTACTATCCGCCCCAAAAAGCCACCGCCCTTTATATCACGCTGAAGCCTTCTGATACCGTGCAAGATGTCGGTCGGGCAGATACCATACGCTCTATTGCTGCAAGAACGGTCGAGATGGCATCCGACGTAGTACGGACCATTACAGACAAACCTTTCAAAGTAGATAATGGCAATTTCGACTTTCATCGGAATGTGGAAATCAATGAGAAGATTAACAGCGACACTCGCCGCTACACCGGTGCCGACTATGGGAGAGGGGACTTTGTCCGTTCTGTCTCCGTAGGGAGTATGGTTTACTCAGACTTTATCCGGAATATTACGGAAAACGACTCCGGCGCTTTTGACACCATCCGGGATATAAAGTACGCAAGTAAAGCGGATAGCGACATGTCCAGAATTGTATCTGCTCGCATGGAGAATATGTACCCGGTACAGATTGGCCTTAGCCTTCAGAAGGGAACCATTTCTGATGTGTTCAATATCGAGCTTGCCCATTCCATTAAGCCGGGAGATGCCATCCAGGGAAAGATTCTGGATTTCCCCTACACCATGTATGCCTATGAAGTAGACCATACCGGGCTCATTCATAAAGTGACGGGCATGTATGACGTGGACAAGCTGCTCTATACGCCCTTTACCTATTACTCCAATACCAGTATGACCGCTAAAGACCATGCAAAGAAAATCGCAAAGGTGCTGGGAAAACACCTGGACGCCCATTTTGATGACTTCTATCCTTCGGATTCCTATGCAGGGACGGGAGCAACCATCCAAAACCTGGCGGGGAGTCTTTTTGGTTGGGCGGGGAATCTTCCTCAGCGCTGGATCAATGTGTTTATTCGTGGAAACACACTGCACATTATTCAGCGAGGGAAGGAGCCAAACAGCATCGACATTACAGGGGCCAAGCACAGCCGGCCGGAAGTCAATCAAAAGATTCTGCGCTCGGTATGGAGCGGCAAAGGCTCCAGCTCCTCGGCTCATAGCAGCTTTTCCATAGAGCCCCTGGGATTTTCAGGGACCATTCTCTTTGGGGAAGCGGAGTGTACCTATAGCGGTGGCTACCTCGTCCGCTCGGTTATTACTATCGGCGGGAAGACGGAAACCACAAGCTATTCCTATAGGGACGGCTATGTCACTTCAAAGAATGCGGAAACCGCAGATTCCATCTCTTATACGAGGTACTCCTATGCCGATACCGGAGGAGACAAATATCTGGCATCGGAAGAAACGACTATCGTGGACAAACGCACCGGGAAGAATACAACGGAACTCGTGCAGCACGTCTACCTTGGCAGCGGCTTTTATGGCACCGCCCATTACACGGAAGGGGTGCAGGATGCCTCTTCTGTAAGCTCAGGCAAGCCGGGCGGGAAGGCCAGCAAGTTTACCATCGACCAGTCAAACCTGGGCCTTGGCGGAAGCAAAGCCAGATACCCAGAAGACAAGGATAATCGTTTCACCTCGGCTCTCTTTGATACCGAGTTCCCGATTTCCAACACGGATATGCTCAAGAAACTCACGAAGGATATTGAGTGGCTGGATAGAAAAGTGGAAGAAACGGTGAGCATGGACATTTGGCAGTATGGCCACGTGATTGATTTTACCGACAAAATTACCTTTGATGGGAATGTGTATTCCCTGGAATCCAATCATGTGACACAAACTCCTACGGAGCTCAAGCAGTCTGTAGTTTTAAAGAGGTGGTACTGATGACCGGCATGGCAGGACTGGAAGAACTGTTTAGAGAAATGAGCAGAAAGAAAAACACAGCAAGCTCGACCAAAAGGGAAAGTACCATCAAGCAGGGCGTGGTCCATGGGCAGCATGTGACGATTGGTTCCAAAAATTATTCATACACCGCCGCCGTGGACATAAACATTGTGGAAGGCATGTACGTCTGGTGTGAAATTACCTCTGGTGGTATAGCAGTCATTGTGGGGGCATAGCATGATTTATCGAGATAAAGTAACGGTGGAAGGCTCTACCGTTCGAGGCAGCCATGGAAATATCCTGCGGGCCATGGGGGATATTAATATCGTGGACGGGCAGGAAGTCTGGACGGATGGCAAGGTGATTTATGGCCACCAGACCGCTGGTTACCAGGACGTTCCGGTTCCGCATTCTGGAGTTATGCCGGTGGGCCTTTGTTATGATTATTCTGATGGACTGCCTACCGTCGCTTCCGTGACCGATTATAATGACACCACAAAGGAAATCTCCAATGCAGAGCTTATGGCCTTTGTTTCTGATGGCCTCCACTCCTATGGGGCAAAACGGTCCCCAAATGGCAGAAGCGATGAACTTCAGTGGTACAATCTTGTGACCGGTGAATCGCTGGGGATATTCCCCGTGATGGGTGCCTGCGTGGATAAGGAAGGAAATCTTCTCACCATTGACGCAACCGGCTCTTCCTATAGCGGAGAGCCGCCTGGGAGAGATATTAAATATGACTGCTATGCCTTCTTTGCCTGGGCTTACAGCTATGTCACCGATCCACCGAATAAGGTTTATTCCAATGTTGGTGGCAGCGCAAGCCCGTCAAGTCTCTCCAATCCTGAGTACGGCTGGATTTATCCGGTGAAGCGATTCCCTAACAAAGATGCTAAATACGGAAACGAGCATGGAGCTGTCATTATCAGAAGAAACGGCAGAATTGTCAAAGAATATAGCATAGACAAATACCGCGACCATGCCAAAGCCGAAGTAGCTGCTAAGCTCCAGAAGGTCCATGATGGCGGGGATAGCAGCGGAGAAGTGATGAAGTTTGGCCGCCTGCAGCAGTTCTATAAAAGGCCTGGAGCCTATGTAGAGAGCGCAGGGGCTTATCTCAGCGGCCTTCATATCAACAGCGATGGAAGCTGGTATGGCTTTCTGAGTTCCAGCGCCCGTGGCATGGCTTATCCATGGTTTTCCTGGAATATGGATATCGTAAAAGCCGGAGACTATGAATGGAAGGAAAGCTGGCCCATCAAGGAATATCCCCAAGGCGGCATCGTGCAGAGCATTGTAAATATCTTCGGGCATATTCTGGGAAATGATACCATCTATCGCATTGTGTACAATGACACCATTTCCACAAAAAGGGTGAAGATTTTCCTCCATGCTCCGATTTCCTATTCCGATTCCCATGTCATATCAAGTGACGGAAAAGATGACACCACAATGGATCTCCTGGAGGTGCGCCTGGATGCGGGAACCGTGGTTGGCTCCACTGGGCTTGCCCCTAAATCCACCTCCAAGTTCAATATCATCCGGGGAACGGAAATCACCGGGGTGGAATACAGTATCGAAAATGACAAACAGACACCGCCTGAAGTTTTGACAACAATCTCTCTGCTTTCCGATTATTATTACTGGTATCCTTTCTACTATTACTCCAGCTATATCACCCTGGGGACCGGCAGCTATTCTGCGTTTGGCAATAAATATATTCCAAATAGCAATCTGGAGTATTTTGAGGAGTTCCCGGAATACTACAACAAGAATCCTACTCATGGTTCTCCCTCATCGGTATCAAGTGCTTATATCAAGAATTATTACACAAAGAAGAGTGTCAACGTCCAGCTGGATGCCTATACGAAAGCCAAGTGCCAGGACTCGCATGTCTACTATACGCATGGAAAACCCTTCTCCGGCACGTTCCCGCTGAATGATGGATATAAAATCCGGGTTAATGGGTACAGTCCATATCCCTATAATGTCCAATCTTTTACAATCCTCACTGATACGGGGGACGTGGTATACCAGGTTTCCCAATTCGACTGGAACCGGCCGTATTTCCTCTTCTCGGCATGGTGGCTGATTAAGGTTGGAAAACTCAAAAACGGGAAGTACATTATAGGCGTGGGAAGTGATTATTCCTATTTCCTCACGGTGGATAAACAGACCGGCGCTCAATACGATTACAGCAAAGAAATCCATGCTGTCTACAGCTTGGAATATGTGAAGAACTGGCCTATCGTCAAAGAAAATATAAAGAAGCTCATACCGGGATATTCGTATTAGTTTTAAGGAGGCGTATTTCTATGGAGCATGCTTTTGACAGTTTAATGTCCTACTTTCCGATCAAGGTGGTAGTGGGAGTGTTCATGGCCTTCGTGCTCAATGCCGAGGCCATTATTTTTATGTCCTTTGCCTGGCTGGTATTCCTGGACTGCTTCACCCGGTGGATTGCGATAAGCTACGGGTTCTTACTGGAGCAGGGAGAGGAGAAGCCCTCTCTCTGGACTTCCATTAAAGGAATACCGGCTGCGAGGAGGGCAGGAAGGATAAAGAGCTCTATCATGAGGGAGCAGGGGATTGCAAAACTCATTGTATATATGATCTGTTTATTTGGGGCCGCACTGTGCGACCTCATTTCTTTTGAGATGCATGGACCTACGGATCTGACAAACCTGGTGGTGTCCTATATGACCATTACCGAGCTTTTGTCCATTGTAGAAAATTTGAGTGACGCAGGCGTGGAATCCCTCACCCGTCTTGTCAATCGGTTGAAGGGGAGGCTGTAATATGGAGCGAGGCATTGATGTTTCTGAGAACAACGGCACCATCGATTGGGAGGAAGTGGCAGCTGAGGGCATTTCCTTTGCTATCATCCGCCTGGGGTACGGACGGGGCCATCTAGATTCTATGTTTTACGAGAACTACAACGGAGCCCTGGCCGCCGGCCTCAAGGTAGGCGTCTACTATTACAGCTACGCTCTGGACGAGGCGGCAGCAGAGGCAGAAGCCCGATACATGCTGGGTATTCTGGCAGATGCCGGCATTGAACCTGAGGACCTTCCTATAGGCTGCTGGTTCGATATGGAGGATGCTGACGGGTACAAAGCAAGACACGGCATGCCGGGGAATGAAGAAATCACGGATATGTGCTTTGATTTCGTCCTGGAGTGCAACCGCCAGGGGTATTCCTGCGGCGTGTATGCAAGCCTTGACTGGCTCTTGAATAAAATCGATGTAGATTCCTTTGCCGACTATGTTCCCTTCTGGTGTGCAGAGTGGGGAGACAGCTGCTCTTTTGACAGGGCAACTCTCTGGCAGGAAACGAATCAGCTCGTCATTGGTGGTCAGGAATTTGATGGAGATTATGTGCTATGACGTGGAGGACCTATGAAGACATTAAAAGGTATCTGTTTTGCTTCGTGCTTGGCGCTGCTCTTGGCTTTGCCGGTGGCTTCCTATGCTTCAGAGAAAACGTACCAGGTGACGGAGACGGAATTGGGAAAGCTCGAGGACAACTTGAATCAGCTTCAGAAAGTGAACGAAGAACAGAAGAAGAACTCGGAAACGCTAAAGACAGAGCTGACGGAATCACAGACCAAATTGAGGAAGGCAGAAACGGAATCAGTGAGGCTCAGCGAACAGCTGACCGGCTTGAGGAAAACAGCGACAGAGCAGGAAGCCTTATTGGAGAAAGCCAATCAATCCTTAGCGGAATACGCAAAAGAGGAGAAGAAGGAAAAGGAGAGACTTAGACTGCAGCGGGACCTGGGGTGGGGTGTGGCCATCCTGGCCGCCGCGGCCTATATAAAGAAATAGAAGTAGCCCCATGGAGGTATATGGCCTCTATGGGGCTTTTTTCTATTTCTTTCGATAATTGACTTGCTATTATCTGACTTTAGAGTGATATATATACACAAGAAAAGGAGGAAACACCCCAAAGAAAGAGAGGAAAACAAGATGAGAACTATCATTGAACTGGACGGAAGAAAAATCAGCAAGAAGGCAGCAAGCGAAAAATTCGGGAAAGAGGAAATGGACAGAATGATTCGCGAAGCAAAGAAAGCTTTCGCGGAGGATCCATTGGAAGAAACCAGCTGGTGGATGGGCGAGGGGATGCTTAGCATAACCTTCAGGTAAACAACACAAAGGGCCGGAAAACGGCCTTTTTTTTATTTATCTAAATTTAGCACGAAGGCCGGCTAGGGTTATATCAATATCGAATGGGTTCTTCTTATCGGCCACTATTAAGATATAATATAAGATATATATAAAGTACGGAGAAAGCGGTAGCATTATGCCAGGAGGTTTGGGGGAATGAATCGGGCGAGCGAGATTGCCAAAATCATAGGCTGCACAAAAAGCAATGTTTATTATTTATTGAGGAAAGGGCATATCAAGAAAACATATACTGATGATGGCTGGATTGTGACAGACGAAGCTGTTCAAGAATATCTGAAGAGCCGAAAACCTAACACATTCACACTGCAAAAGGGACAGAAGATCGGTTATTGGACAGTGCTTGAACTAAGAATTTATGGAAGTGATAGGTATATAGCACGATGCCAATGCATCTGTGGCGCGATTAAAAATGTGGACATTAAAGATTTAGTATATGGAAAGAGCAAGTCCTGTGGCTGTCGTAGAGGTGAAAACCAAACGGAAGAGCAAAAAGAGGGCAGGAAACAGGGAAAAGCTATTATACATAGCCTTCACCAGGAAGGGTTAATTTCTAAATATATAGGAAGAAAACCGAGCCGCAATAGCAGCACTGGGCATCTTGGCGTTTGCTTGCGAAAGAGAGATCAAATGTACCAGGCACACATAACGGTCAACAACCGTTGTATTTCTTTAGGACGATTTAAGAACCTGGAGGATGCTATTGCAGCCAGGAAAGCAGGGGAAGAAAAATATTTTAGGGATAAACAGGATAGAGCTGATGAAATAAAAAAGGAACATCGAAACAAGAAACTTCTGATTGAGACCTGATTTTGCTGGACTATTTCAGTAACTCCTTATATTCGGGTATGAGAAATTTTATATTGCATCAAAAACATTTCTATAAAGGACATAAGCTGTCATTCCGCCTTGCTATAATACAAGAAAGTGGCAGTTCTGGATGAGGGCTGAATACTCTATAAAAGGAAGCACTACTGAGGGAGGTATGAAAATGAAGAAATTTTTATGTGCTCTTGTTATTGCAGGCTCGCTTGGCATCTTTCCGTCATATGCGGCGGTAAACAGTGGGCAGGAATCTGACACAAATTGGGACGTCACATATCCTGTAGTTTCTATCGAAGGCAATGCGGAAGCCCAGGATACTATCAATGCTGACCTTAATGACTATTTAGAGCAGCTACGAGAGGACTTCCAGAACGGTAAATACTACATTTGCAAAGAATATTACACAGTCCATTATGAGGATAATGACGTTCTTTCTATTTCAATCTACCAGCTTCGTCTACCTTATGGTGCTAATGGTAATCATTCAAATAGCTTTGACCTTGTATATGATAAGCATAGTGGGGCAAGAATCCCTCTGGATAATTACGTTCATGTGACAGTAGATGATTTGGATCAATATAAGTGGGGACACAGTTATGACCAAAAAGGCAATAAACTAAAATATGAAAATATGTGGAGAACTCCTTTAAAGGAAGTTCCGACTAATTATTTTTTGACTGGTGGCGGAGTAGTATGTATGGTGTTCAGGCCGTATGAATTAACTGCTGGCGCTTTTGGAAGCTGCTACATTGAGCTCGAACCGGATTATATTGAATATCTAAATAGAAAAAATAATTAGGTGGGAGTGATAAATTATGAAAAAGTTACTCATCGCAACTCTTCTTGCATCGACCTTATCAGCAGGCACCGCTTTTGCAGCTATTCCAGGCTTATCTTTAAACAAGGCAAAACCAGTCAGCTTCCAGGACGTTACTCCGCAGACTTATTCCGAATATTGGGAAGAAGTAAAATCTTTTAAATCCAACGGAAATCAAGAATACCCTGATTTGTTCAGTAGACAGTGGCGCAAAGCATCTACCAACTCCATTTCCTTAGTCACTCCAAGAATGATTGTTAGCTACATTTCTTTTACTGGTGAAAAGAGACTGCTGGACGTTCCGGCAAACTTTGAATCCATCATGGAAAAATATAATGACTTAATTTATGTGGCAACATGGACGGATTTTTCAAGAGAAGGTGGCAGCGTCCTGTTTGGCGGCGGTGCCATTGCTCCTCAGCTGCCTACACAAAGACTTGTCATAGACAAAGACGGCACGATTATCCGCCCCGTACCTATGCCAAAGGAAATCGAGGATTTGATGCCCCATAGCTTTGGCCTCGTTTACTATGCGTTCCCGCGTAGCGTTATTTTAAATGTGCCATATACCATTCGTTGGGTAAATGGATACGGGAATATCCTCAACATGGACGCGACGGATAAGTTAATAAGGAGCCTGGCAGATGATGAGTTCCATTTCTATAACTCTAATAAAGGAGTAGAAAGCGGATTTATTATCGAGGACGAGGAATAATCCAATATAAGTGCGATTCCCACAATATTTTTATTTCATATGACAACCGTTGATGATGCAGCTGGAAGGGAAAACAATTTAAAAATAAGGAGGGTGTAATCATGGGCTTATTTGATTCAGTGAAAGGAAGCAATACTTCATCTGATGGCATGCGCCCTAGCCCGGTACGCGAGTTTTTAGGGCAGGAATTATATGCAATTGATTGTCGCGGCGCCAATCTTTATGTACATGAAAATGCTGTTGTGATCGATAAGACCGGAGGCGGATTGTGGAATTTAGGAGATAACAATTTCAAGGTGATACCCTTTAAATCCATCGTCGCTATTCAGGCCAAGTTGAAATCCACTGTCCTTAATGGGTACATTGAATTTGAAACAGCCAACAGCCCACTCAGTACTGGTAGTGATAATGCTGAACGTAATAGTGAAAATAGCGTCATTTTGAGTGGGACTGGGGAAAGATATCAGCAGGCTAAAGAGGCACTTCAATATATCTTTGACCATATCTGTAAGTGATTTAGTGGGGGCCTGTGTGTTTTTCTGACGGAGGAATAGCATGGAGAACAGTCGTTGTAATTATGTAGGAACGGTCGCTAAATTTCAAAATTTTAATGAGGATGACTGGAAAGATTATATGATTCATAGGTTTCACCAAGTTTATCCAGCCATTCCTCTTAATGAAAAAGGGAGGAATGGCTATGTTTTGCTTAAAGTGTGGTAATCAAATAAATGATGGGGATTTGTTCTGCCGTAAGTGTGGGTTTAAATTGACAGATTCCAATGGTGAAAATGTATACACCAATGGTGCGCCTGATATAACTCCGGATGAAATGCCAATACAGCATGAGCCATCTGAAATACCCGCTTTACGAAGTGCTCCTTTACCTCAAAAGCCTGTTGTCCATGAAAAGGAATCATTTATAAATAAATACCTTAATGCAGATGGACGCTTGAACAGGAAACCTTATTTTATTCGACTGCTTATATTAAATATTATCTCGATGGCTCCCACTCTTATTCTGTATGCTTCAGGAGGTCCCTTGCTCGTAGAATCTATGAATGGGTTCCTTACGTTCTTCCATATTATTATATTTGTATTATCCATTTTGCTGATGGTTGGCAGACTGCATGATTTGAATCGTTCTGGTTGGTTTTCTTTATTGATTTTCATTCCTTTAATTAATTGTGTCCTCTTCCTGATCTTACTGTTCTGCAGAGGAACAAAAGGTAGTAATCGGTTTGGACCGGATCCTCTTGAATTAGAATATTAGAATGGCATCAGCCATGGTGGGAATACAGGACCTCCATGGCTGGCTTTCTATTAAAGTAGGAGTATAAAATATCAATTTGTATTGTTTTAGCTGTCCGCATTGGCAGAGCAGAAAAAATCACGAGAAATATTTGTACATTATGCAATTTACTATTGACACAAGCACAAAGGCGGAGTATTATATAGGCATGGATGAAGTACATTAGTTATTGTACAAGGAAGGAGAGGAAGATATGATTAAGTTAGGAAGCATCTCCGAGATCATGTCAGGGTACAATGTCGTCCGCCTGCCTGATAGTGAGAAGGATAGAAAGTACTCAAATACTGATTTTGAGTATGATTTCTATCGAATGAAGCTGGCAGATCCAACTAGCAGTATTATTTACCGCCAGTCTTCTGGTTCTTCTCATATGTCAGCGACCATTCTGTCTGATGAAAATAAGGATAAATTTATCAGCCAGGTGTTCTCCATTATGAAAGTTAATCGGGAACGGCTCAATCCCTGGTATCTGTGCTGGCTTTTGAACGAATCGAGAGGCCTGGAGAAACAAATCAATATCTTGCTACAGGGGTCGGTCATTACGCGTTTATCTGCCCAACAATTAAAGAAGATAGAAATAACATTACTCTCGATGGATGAGCAGGAAAGAATCGGAAAACTTTATGCAACGGCCCTGTACCAGTACTATTTAGAGACAAATCACGTAAAGCAAAAGTTGAATGGTATTCTTTCTGTATTAGAAAATGCTAACGTAAAATAAAGGAGAAGATTATAATGGAAAACGAAAATAAAAGCTTGGAACAGGTGCTTTGGGATTCCGCCAATGTGATGCGTCAGACGATGGGCGCTGCTGACTATATGAGCTACGCTCTTGGACTCATTTTCTATAAACACTTATCTGATAAAACTCTGGAATCTTCCGCAAAAGCCCTGGTTGATTCCGGCGAAGTAGATGCTGATGCGGTAGAAACGGAGAGCCAGCGTCAGAAAGTTTATAAGAAATTTTATGAAGATAAAGATTTCCACAAGGATCTCCTTGATTCCATGGACATGGATTATGAAATTAAGCCGGACTTCACCTTCACTGCTCTGGTTGGTGAGATCAAGGATAAGAAGTTCCAGCTGGAGCACCTTCAGCAGGGATTCAGTGACTTGGAACAGTCAAACCCGGAGCTGCTGGGGCACCTCTTTGATGATGTGGACCTTCATTCCACCAAGCTGGGATCTACCCCTCAGAAGCAGAATGAAATGATTTCCGGAGTTATGAAGGCCCTGGCACCGCTGAACCTGGACAGTCGCAGTGTGGATATCCTTGGTAATGCCTATGAATATTTGATTGGAAACTTCGCCTCTGATATGGGGCAGAAGGCTGGAGAATTCTATACTCCTCAGTCTGTTTCTCGTCTTTTGACCCATATTGTTACTTGGGGAAAAGAGGACAAACAGGGATTCACGGCCTATGACCCAGCCATGGGATCTGGTTCCTTACTTTTGAATGTGAGACGGTATATTAAAGACGCCGATTCCATCAACTACTATGGACAGGAAATCAAGACATCCACTTTTAACCTGGCTAGAATGAACATGATTATTCATGGAATTTCTGCTACCAACCAGCATCTTCGTAATGCTGATACTCTTGATAAAGATTGGCCGGCAGATGAAATTACAGATTTTGATGCAGTCATGATGAATCCGCCCTACTCCCAGAAGTGGAGTGCAGACAAAGGTTTCCTGAGTGACCCAAGGTTCTCTGACTATGGTGTTCTGGCTCCCAAATCTAAAGCTGATTATGCTTTCCTTCTTCACGGGTTCTATCATCTGAAATCCACCGGGACCATGGGTATTGTACTGCCGCATGGTGTTCTGTTCCGTGGGGCCGCAGAAGGTAAGATTCGGCAGAAGCTTCTGGAAAAAGGCTATATTTATGCGGTCATTGGCCTGCCTGCTGGTATCTTCTATTCCACCGGGATTCCCACCATCATCATGGTTCTGAAGAAGGACCGCCCCGGCAGAGATGTACTGTTCATTGATGGCAGCAAGGAATTCGTCAAAGGTAAAGCGCAGAATATTTTGGATGACAAAAATATCGATAGACTTTTCCAGGCCTATACGGACCGGAAAGATGTAGACAAATTTGCTCATGTAGCTACGTTTGATGAGATCCAGAAAAATGAATTCAATCTCAATATTCCACGGTACGTTGACACATTTGAATCTGAACCAGAAATAGACCTGGCCGAGGTCAACAAGGCAATGTCAGAAACAAACAAAGAAATTGCACAGAATGAAGATGAGCTCCTGACAATGCTGCAGGAGTTGACTACAGATGATGAAAAGACAGCTAAGGATCTGCAGAAGTTTTTGGAACTGTTACAGTGAGGTGTCAAAGAATGAATAAAAATAAAATGGCTCCGCCGATACGATTTCAGGGATTTACTGGAGATTGGGAACAGCGTAAGATAGGAGATTGTTTTACCGAACGTAAAGAGAGCATGCCTAAAGGTGAGCTATTATCAGTCACAATAAATGAAGGTATAAAACGTTTTTCAGAATTAGAACGGCATGATAGTTCCAATCAAGATAAATCAAAATATAGAAAAGTGTGTATTGGTGATATTGCTTATAATTCTATGAGAATGTGGCAGGGCGCAAGCGGCTTTTCGGATTATGAAGGTATCGTAAGCCCAGCATATACAGTGTTAAAGCCACATGATGGAATAGATGTCAGGTTTGTATCATATCTATTTAAAACAAAAGATTTAATACACGTTTTTCAGATAAATTCGCAGGGAATAACTTCCGATAACTGGAACTTAAAATTTCCCGTCCTCAGCACAATTAATATAAAGATACCAGAAAAAATTGAAGAACAAAATAAGATTGCTGAATTTCTGGCTAAGCTTGACAACCTCATCACCCTTCATCAGCGTAAGCTGGAGCAGCAGAAAAAGCTGAAAGCATTCTTTCTGAAAAACATGTTTCCGGAGGAAGGCGAAACAGTACCCAGAATTCGCTTTAAGGGATTTACTGGAGATTGGGAGCAGCGTAAGTTGGAAATTTGCTTTTCTTTATTGCAAAACAATACATTGTCCAGAGACGAACTAGGTTATGAAAATGGTTTGGCCATGAATGTGCATTACGGCGATGTCCTTATCAAGTTTGATGAGTGCCTTGATGTATCAAAAGAGTCGTTACCATTTATCAAGAATCAGTTAGTCGCTGATAAGTTTAGAAATTCATATTTAAAAAATGGAGATGTGGTTGTAGCGGATACTGCTGAAGATGAAACAGTTGGGAAATGTACTGAAATTATGGGGGTGACGAATCAAAAAGTGATTTCCGGATTGCACACAATCCCCTTTAGACCAAACGACAAGTTTGCAACGGGATATCTTGGGTTTTATCTGAATTCAGCCGCATACCATAACCAGCTTATACCGCTCATTCAAGGAACAAAAGTTTCTTCTATTTCGAAAAGTGCGATGCAAAAAACAGTTATCAAATATCCTGCGAGTCTTGAGGAACAGGAACTGATTGGGCGATATTTTATGAAATTTGATAATCTTATTACCTACCATCAGCGTAAGCTTGACCAGCTACAAGTCATGAAAAAGTTCATGCTACAGAATTTATTTGTCTAAGAGAGGAGAATTTCGGAAATGGCGTCTTTTGAATCGGAGCTCAGCATCGAGAATCATCTGATTCATCAGCTTACGAAGGAAAAATCCCAGTGGACCCTGCGCGAGGATATTCATACCTTCCAGGACCTTTGGAATAATTTCCGTAGGATCCTGGTGCTTAACAATAAAGAACTGTTTGATGAACATCCCTTGACGGATAATGAATTCCTACAGGTTCAGAACCAGCTGCGCTTCCCTACTTTTTATGATGGGGCAAAGTGGATGCTCGGGGAGAATGGCATTGCCCGTGTTAATATTCAAAGGGAAGACGCCAGCCTCGGAACCATTCATCCGGTGGTGTTTAAACGCGTAGATATCGCGGGAGGCTCTTCTGTTTATGAAGTCGTTCACCAGATTGAGTTTGAACGAAAAGAGCAGATGAATAGGGACCGTCGTGGAGATGTGACTCTTCTCATCAATGGTCTTCCGATGATTCATATTGAACTGAAGAATCGCACCCACCCCTACAAAGAAGCGTTCAACCAAGTCAAGAAGTATCTGAAAGAAGGGGTTTTCCGGGATATTTTCTCCTGTTTGCAGATGTTTGTTATTTCCAATGGAACGGATACCCGATACATAGCTGCGGCTTCAGAAAATGCGCTCAACGAAAAGTTCCTGTCCGTCTGGCTGGATGATAACAATCAGCCGCAGTCAGATTATCTGACTTTTGCCAAGGCAGTTCTTTCCATTCCGGCGGCTCACAAAATGGTCTCTCAGTATACGGTTCTTGATAGTGAACGTAAAGCGATCATTATGCTGCGTCCATACCAGATTCACGCTATTGAAGCCATTCGCGATGCTGTGAATCCCTATTCTGAAGGCGGTACCCACTCCGGCTATATTTGGCATACAACGGGTTCTGGTAAAACCCTGACTTCCTATAAAGCAGCTCATTACCTGACCCAGATTCCTAGTGTGGATAAAGTCATTTTCGTGGTTGACCGCAAAGACCTGGATAATCAGACAACCGGTGCTTTTCAGGCTTATGCTGAGTATGACACCATCGACGTGAATGAGACCGATAATACAGGCGATCTGGTAAAAAAACTCCTGACAGAGAGCGGTGATGTGATTGTCACTACGATTCAGAAGCTGCAGATTGTTATGAAACGCTATCCGGAAGGCTCTAAAAAATATGAAAAGTTACATTCACTTCGACTTGTATTTATCGTGGATGAATGTCATCGTGCCGTATCACCTATGGCACAGGATCAGCTTAATCACTACTTTACAAAACCTCTCTGGTATGGATTTACAGGTACTCCAATTTTTACCGAAGATGCTAAGAACAGTGCCGGAGATTTGCCTAAAACTACGGAAGAACAGTACGGAAAGTGCCTTAATAAATACACCATTAAGGAAGCCCTCCATGATGGTTCTGTTCTGGGGTTCCAGGTGGAATATCACAATACTTTTGACCTGGAAGAGTTTGCAGAAAAGAATTCGATTACTCATTGGGAAAAAGATGAAGACGGCTTCGGGCTCGAAAACGTGTTGATTCAGAATAGGCTCATAGATTCCATTTACGAAGATGAAGGGCACATGCTGAAGGTGGTAGACTTCATCATCAATAAATCGGCAGGGAAGCTTGGCTTGAATAGAGGCAAGGGAAATACCTATACAGCCATCCTGACTACCAGCTCCATAAAGCAGGCTCAGCGTTATTATGATTTGTTTAAACGGGTGAAGGCCGGAAAAGAACCCACTGTAACCATCAGCGAAGACATCAAACGGAAACTCTCTGATTTCCCAAAGGTAGCAATTACTTATTCAGTCAGCGAAAATACCAATATAGCATCCTTCAATCAAGATAAAATGAAGGAGGCCATGAAGGACTACAATGATATGTTTGGTACGCAGTTCACCATGGAGCAGCTCAATGCATGTAATGCCAATGTAAACGATCGCCTGGCAAGGAAAAAGAAACTCTTCCAGGTACGAGAAGCCCAGCTGGATTTGGTCATCGTTGTAGATCGACTGCTTACCGGATTTGATGCTCCTTCACTCTCCACCTTGTTCATTGACCGTAAGCCTATGCGTTCCTACAGCATTATTCAGGCATTCTCTCGTACCAATAGACTGTATGACAATCAAAAGAGATATGGGCAGATTGTAACATTCCAGGTACCGGCACATTTCAAACGGGCAGTAGACCATGCAATGAAACTGTATTCCATGGGTGGCGGAAACTATGTACAGGCTCCTACTTGGGAAGAAGCAGAGGAAACTTTCAAGGAAGCACTTAAAAAACTTCGTAAGGTGGCTCCTACTCCAGCGTCGGTTGACCGTTTAACCCCGAAAGGAAAAATTCAGTTCTTGAAGGCTTATCGGGATTTCGATGATGCCTACTCTGATTTGCAGGTCTATTCGGAATACCAGGACCGGAATCTTGAACGTGACTATCATATTACAGAACAAGACATAGAGGATTATAATGGCAAGTTCGTCAATGTTAAAGAGGAACTGAAAAAAGATCCTGCAGGGGGAGATGACCCGGATATTAACCTTGCCATTAGCTATGACCTGCGCTGCTGGCATAGAGACCAAATTGATGAAGACTATATCCTGAAATTGATGGAAGCAACACGTACAGATGAAACTGCTTTGATTATTGCACAGGATACCAGGACTAAGAGAATTATTAAAGAAATCAACGAAGAAATCGCTCGCTTCCGGAAAACCAATCCTGCCCGTGCAGAGATTCTGGAAGGAATCTGGAAGGAATATCAAGATAACCCATCAATGTTCATTAACCAGAATTTTGCCGACGTTATGAATGACCGTGTTCGTGCTAAGGTAAAAGGATTGGTGGATGACTTTGCTAAGGAATGGTGCGTTGAACCAGGAGCCTTGGAATTCTTCATTGAAACCTACGATGTCAATAAAGACCCGCATGAAAAACAGGTAAATCAGAATGCGTTGAAAAAGGCAAGCAACATAAGGGAATATCGCAAGACTCATCCTAATATCGGACTGAAATATTGGGGGCTTTTACTGGAAAACATTCGAAAACTTTATGTAGAAAAGCTGCAGAAGCTGCTGGAATGCTAGGCCATGTCCTCACTGGATAGGGTGAGCAGATTCATTTGTAGGAAAGTAGCTACCAAGGCACAGAGCTAGGCAGCCAAAGAACATATGAGGTAAACTATGGACCAAGATTCTAAACATCCCTCTTCACAGGATGAGCAGAAGGTGAAGAACGGCACTCAAAATTCCCAAAGCATTGCTATTATTGTAGAAGCAGCGGCGAAAGAGTATGCTCGTCAGACGGAAACGTATGATAAGGTCTACCAGCGGGCCAGCTTTGCTTTGGCTGCTTGCGGCATTTTTATGGCTGCAATGGTAAGGTTTATAAACGCAAATACTGTGTTGAGTGCATTGAAATCAGTTTTTGTAATTGGTGTATTTGATAGGAATTTCCTTTTAGCGACCAGCTTTCTTATGCTTCTTGTTTCTATGATGATGTTCCTTTGGCTCTTACGTGGTAAGTGTATGGAAGCTTTAGGCGTTGAACTAGTGGAAAATTTGGATGTAGAAAAGAGGGGAGATATTGAATCCTATAGATGGCTTAAAGATGGGTATATTAAAGCTATCAAATCCATAAAGCTTAACTCGTCTATAAAGCAGAAACAGTACAATAGGGCCTTGAGGGTTCTCCTTATATCTTTAGTTTTGTTTGCAATCAGTTTTCTTTTACAGGAGGTATAAAATGAATTTCTTTATGCGTTCAGATGAGGATAATGATAGAAATACTGCTTCTGGCACTCCAGGTTATCCCAGTCAAAGTACGGTTACCGAAACACGTAGTGGAGACAAAAGCAGAAACAGCACCAGAAACAGATAATAAGTTATTGTCGTAGACGGAAAAGTTAGGAATCTAAGGATGTTTGTAAACTTTCTAATTTGTGGAGTGGATTTCACCATGCGCCGTAACAGGGACTTAAGCATACTGGCAATTCTCATCGTTGTCATTATGGCTCCGATAATTCTCCACTATTTTGTAGAGTAGAAACAGGAAATGCAGCTTTTTGTATGGCCAGTGGAAGAAGGAGACCCCGGAGGGCTTGAAAGGATAGACGGCACGCTGGAGAGCGCACTGAAGGAGAGAGGAAAATACTAAAAATCAGACGTACGTCAAGTAAGATTCATGAAGAGTGTAGTAGATGTGCTTTCCTATCTTCTGCGTTATGCCTCCAATTTATTATGCTGATTGGCTCACCAGAAATGGTGGGCTTTTTTTGCGCCCTTAAATAACTGAACATTTCGTGGACTAGTAAGTAGGAGGTACTACTTATGAACAATGCACAGAAGAAAATGCTCAGCGGATTAAGGGAACAGGGCCTGGGATATATAAAGATTGCCAAGGCCATAGGCGTGTCGGTGAATACGGTAAAGTCTTACTGTAAACGCCATGAGGTCCAGGCGAGGAATGGATATTGTCTTTATTGTGGGAAACCTTTAAAGCAAGTGAAGGGTGGACGGAAGAGAAAATTTTGTGATGATACTTGCCGGATGACCTGGTGGAACTCTCATCGTGAACTGGTAAAGCACAGGCGCCCGAAGGAACTAGAATGCCCTAACTGCCATAAGGTATTCACAGTGGCTGGTTCAAAGCCAAGAAAATACTGCTGCCATAAGTGCTATGTGGAAGCGAGGTTTGGTCATCATGAGCCTTAAAGGCGAAGGAACCTACCTTGCGACTATGAACCTGGCAAAGCGGCTCCTGGCTCAGGGGCTTATCACTCGAAAGGAATACCGCCGGTTCAAAGAGAAGATGGAAGAAAAGTACAAGCCGAAGATAAGTACGATATTTATCGATGATTGACTTGCTATTATGTGCCTTTAGAGTGATATATATACACAAGAAAAGGGGAAACACCCCGAAGAAAGAGAGGAAAACAAAATGATGAAAATGATTGCAAAGTTTTACGAAAGGAACCTAGACCTGGAAAAGAGATTCAACGAGGCCGAAAAGGCAAAAGACGAAAAAGGCATGGAAGCCTGCAGGGAAGGTTACCAGGAACTGCTCCAGGAGGTTCGGGCCGAAGGGGAGGACTTTAGCAACATGATGCGGCTTTACACAGAAATGAAACAGCGCGGCAACAAGCTCCTGGACGTAAGCGGCTCCTACACGGAACCAGAAGAAATCATCCAGATGTTCAAAGAGTTCGGGGTGACAGAATTCACCTTCTCCTCCAACTGGACCAACGCCATGGACACCGCTTGGGCCTTCACGAAGATGGGCTGCAACCTGAAAGGGATGGTTGAAATCTACAGCGATAACAAAAAGTTCATGGGCAACGAATACGAAAAAGGGCCAGCCTTCCTTTTCACACTTTAATAAAAAGAGAGCCTTTGATAGGCTCTTTTTTCGTGCCTTAAAAAGCTGAATATTTCGTGGACTAGTAAGTGAGAAGTACTTGCTATTATCGGCGGCTAGAGTGATTGATACGTAAGGAGGTTATGACGATGAAAATAATACGAAAACTCCAGAACTTCACACCAAACCTTCACTTGAAACGGGTGGCAGCCTATGCCCGCGTATCGGTTGATACTGATCGGACGGAGCGGTCTTTTTCCACACAGGTAAGCTACTTTAGCAACCTTATTCAGTCCAACCCAGAATGGATTTATGCCGGCGTGTATTCGGACTTAGGAATTTCAGGCACCAGTATGGAGAAACGTCAAGGTTTCCGGCGGATGATTGCGGATGCGGAGGCAGGGAAGATAGATATCATTTTGACGAAATCTATCCAGCGCTTCGCCCGGAATACAGTTGACCTACTCCATACAGTCCGCCACCTGAAAGAAATCGGAGTAGAGGTCCGATTTGAAAAAGAGCATATCAATTCGATGAGCGGTGACGGGGAGTTGATGCTAACCATTTTGGCTTCCTTCGCGCAGGCGGAAAGCCAGAATATGAGTACCAACATCCGCTGGGCCTTCAAGAAAAAAAATGAGCAGGGCATACCAAACCAGCACTTTATTGTTTACGGATACCGCTGGGAGGGTGACACCCTGGTTCCTTTTCCGCCGGAAGCCAAAGTGGTGAAAAGCATCTACGCATCCTTCCTTCAAGGTAAATCGCTGCAAAAAATAGTAGACAGCTTGAAAGCTGCGGGGGTGAGGAGCTTTTATGGCAATCCGGCCTTCCAGCGGAAAACCATATCTAACATCCTGCAGAACAGTATCTACACTGGAGAGATGCTTCTCCAGAAAAGCTATACGGTAAGTCCCTTGACAAAGCAGCGGAAGAAAAATGAAGGGGAACTACCCAAATACATGGTGGCTGATGACCATGAAGCCATTATTGATAAAGCAACCTTCGACCGGGTGCAAGCATTGATCACAGAAAAGAAGGAGAAAGGTGTATGGGCTAATAAAGCCCTTCATCTGACCTGCTTTACGGGAAAACTGAAAGACCCATTCTCAAAAAAGAGTTATCTCCGTCACCCCAGGAAGAATGGAGCGGTTTATTGGGAGAGCCAGGGAGAAGTCAAAGGTTCTATCCGGGAGGAGACTCTTAAGAAAATCTCTGCAGAGACTCTGGGGGTCATAAATTTTGATGAAAATATTTTCCTGGAGAGGGTTGACCACATTGAGATTCCGCGGTCGCACACGCTGCTGCTCTTCTTCAAGGATGGGACAACAGCTTCAAGGACATGGGAGGATTTACCTTTCACAGCGCCCTGGACAGAAGAACGAAAACAGAAGCTACAGGAAAGAAACCGAAGCAGGGCCAAGTACTCTTTCAGTGGGAAACTGCAGTGCACGCATTGCGGCAGCTTTCTGATTCACGGGCTTACACGAAGGGCAAGAACGCCGTATTGGTTTTGCCGGCACTGTCGCGGTTACTCTATACCAGAAGAAAAGCTGGAGATGGCTGCAGCAGAATTTTTGAGGCTTCCGGCCTTTGATAGAAATGTTTTCCGGCGGCAAATAGAGTTCGTCAAGGTGTCACCAGATGAGGACTTTATTTTTATACCTTATAAGGGAGGATAAATGCTGCATAGAGTAGTAACCATTCCGGCATCAGTCAGATGCTTTACCGAGCGGCCGCTTAAAAGCCAGAAGAAAAGAAGAGTAGCTGGGTACGCCAGGGTATCAACGGACAACCCGGAGCAGCTTACGAGCTATGAGTCCCAGGTGAAATATTACACCAACTACATTGAAAGTCGCAGTGATTGGGAGTTTGTTGGTATGTATACTGATGAAGGTATATCGGCCACAAACACCAAACACCGCAGCGGATTTAATCGGATGGTGGCGGATGCACTCGCCGGGAAGATTGACCTTATCATTACGAAGTCAGTGAGCCGCTTTGCCAGGAATACCGTAGATTCCCTGACGACGGTCCGAAAACTGAAGGAAAAAGGAATCGAGATTTACTTTGAAAAGGAAAACATCTGGACCCTGGACTCAAAAGGAGAGCTTCTTATAACCATCATGTCCTCCCTGGCCCAGGAGGAAAGCCGCAGCATCTCAGAAAACGTGAAGTGGGGGAAACGCAAGCGCTTTGCTGAAGGAAAGGGGAGCCTGCCTTACAGCCACTTCCTTGGCTATGACCGGGGTGCTGATGGAACGATGGTAGTCAATAAGAAGGAAGCTGAAGTGGTTAAGATGATATACCGACTTTACCTTGGTGGACTTTCCTTCTATTCTATTGCGAGAGAACTTATGGCTAAGGGAATTCCAGCACCGGCGGGAGGGGCGAAATGGCATGCTTCAACCATCCAGAGCATCCTTAAAAATGAAAAGTATAAAGGCGATGCTCTCTTGCAGAAGAAATTTGTGGTCGACTTCCTTTCCAAGAAGCTAAAAAAGAATGAAGGGGAGATCCCACAGTATTATGTAGAAAAAGACCACGAAGCTATTATCAACCCGGAGGTTTATGACCTGGTCCAGGCGGAAATGAAGAGGCGGCATGCAAGCCGCAGGGGCAGATATAGTGGAGTAAACTTGTTTTCATCCAAGATTCGCTGCGGCGATTGCGGGTCCTGGTTTGGATCTAAGGTATGGCATTCGAACGACAAGTATAGAAAAGTAATCTTCCAGTGCAATAAAAAATTCAAAAATGACTGCCATACGCCAACTATCTCAGAAGATGAGATTAAGGATTTCTTCGTACTTGCCGCCGGGAAGATTTTGGATAACAAGGAGAAAATAATTTCTAATATAAAGGTACTGCTTGATTGCGTAGACGACCTTTCAGAGAAGATACGACAGGCAGAGACGGTGGTAGAACAGAAGCTAGAGGAAATTCAGCGTTACGTCGCTTACAACAGTCAGGTGGCGTTGGACCAGGCGGAGTACCAAAAGAACTATGAGGCGCTGGTGGGAAAGTATGAAGAGGCAAAAGGTGAGTATGACAAGTTGCAGGAAGTGGCGGCTAAAAAGAGTAATAGAAGGCAGGAACTCATCAAATTCATAGCTACCCTGGAGCAGGCAGACCAGGTGATTTCCTTTGAACCTGGATTATGGACACTTTTGGTGGACCATGTAACCGTTTATAGAAAGGATGATGTCCGATTTACCTTTAAAGACGGAACGGAAATAAAGGTTGGAGGATAAAAATACTCAGGTTAATAGCCTGGGTATTTTTATTTTGATGCCGTATTTGTAATCTTTGCTTGGGCTATTGGGTATGCTACAATAAATTGAAACGACACACTATGGAAGACTTTTTCATAACCGGAGGACCCACTATGTATAAGTTAAAGACTTTGGTAATTGGATTAAGCACTGCGTTTCTCCTAACTTCCTATTCTTATGCAAATTCTACTAATGAAATAGTTTCAATGACGGAAGATATTGATCCAGTTGCACAAGTTCAATTAGGTAATCTATATAGAGATGGCAACGGTGTTACAAAGTCATATGCTAAGGCCGTGTGGTATTACACTGCAGCAGTTAATCGCGGAAATGCTAAGGGACAATATGAACTTGGAAATATGTATTGCAAAGGGCTTGGCGTTAAACGCTCTTATGAAAAAGCATTTGAATTATACACTAAGTCTGCTGCTCAAGGATATCTGCCTGCTTTGAGTAGTCTTGGTCATATGTATCTTCATGGATGGGGAGTAGAGCAATCGGCAGTCAAGGCATTTGATTGTTTCAACAAGGCATCAGAACAGGGAGATCCTGCCGCCCAAAATAATTTAGGTGACATGTTTTCTTTTGGCATAGGTGTAGAGCGATCTCATAAGAAAGCGTTGGAATTGTATCAAAAATCTGCAGAGCAAGGTTTTGCGGATGGGCAAGCTAATTTAGGAGATTCTTATATGGAGGGGCATGGCGTTAAGCAATCGTATAAGATGGGCCTTGAATGGGTACAAAAGGCACTGAATAATGGGAGTAGTTTAGCTGAAACTCTTATGGGCCATTATTGTGAAAAGGGTATAGGTGTGGAGAAATCTTATCCTAAGGCATTAGAATGGTATCAGAAAGCTGCTTCTCATGGAAATAGTGTTGCAGAAAATAATATTGGGCATATGTATCAATTTGGAATGGGCGTAGAACAATCTTATACCAAAGCATTTGAGTGGTATAGTAAATCTGCAGAGCAAGGGGACTCTAATGGCGAAAATAATTTGGGGACTCTGTATAAATTTGGTAATGGTGTGGAGCAATCCTATGAAAGGGCAGTGTATTGGTATCTTAAATCAGCTAATCAATATAATTCCGCCGGCTTAAATAATTTAGGAAGAATGTATGATGAAGGCAAAGGTGTAAAGAAATCGGTTTCAAAAGCAGTAGAATTATATGAAAAAGCAGCAAAGCGTGGAAGCGCAGCTGGGCAGTATGATTTGGCGTTAATGTATGAAAAGGGAATTGGAGTAGAAAAATCACCTGAAAAGGCATTATATTGGTACCGAATAGCGGCGCACAATGGATATGATAGCGCCCAGGAAAAACTAGCAAAATTGCATGGGTAAAAATATAACGATAAAAGTGCCTCTTTCTTATTGTAAGGGGCCTTTTATTGTTCTGATATGATAAACTATATTATACAAAAAACTATTTATAGTCGATAATTACAGCCTTCTGAGGACGGGTGCATTTTTGCGAGAAATCGTTGAATTGTATCAATCTCAGCGTGCTCATGGATGATGTCTATACAACCGGCGCTACCATGGAAGCGGCTGCTCACGAGCTCAAACTGGGCGGTGCAGAGAAGGTAGTCGGAATGACAATTGCCAGCGGAGCCATATAGAATCAATGCAAATAGTTTATCTAAAAGGAGTAAAGCCATATGAAGTTGGTTAAAGGACCAGAAGCTGAAAGAGTGACCGGCGGGCTGTGGAGGCAGTTTCTGATTTCTGAAATTGCAGGAGAAATCATGCTTGGCGAAGTGCAGGATCATCTGTATGTGGAAGATCTGGACTTTAAAGGCAGGTCCAAGGATAAAGTCGTAAGGGATTCGGTGGAAACCGGTTTCCTTGATTTGATCGATGATGCGACAGAACGTCTCAGCTTCTATAAAAAAGAGCTGGAACCGTATTCTGATATCACTGAACTCTTAAGCGAAAAAGAACTCAAGCGAGCGCTGTTTCATATGATATCAGGGCATACGCATTGCTTTTCCTCGTCAGTCATCACGGATAATCCCTATTACCAGTGCATCAAGATTCCTACCGTTGAAAAAGATCATATCCTTTTGACGATGAATGATTACCTGCCGGGAGAGTTTATCCAGACGTATCATGATAAACAGCATTCGGATAATGTGTTCATGCATGCTGAGGCTGGATTCTTTGACGATAAAGTCAATTTCCCGGTTCTTCTGGAAAACGGAGAAGTCTGGATGAGCCTCGTAATGAGTGAAATAGAGTCTATGGAAGAGCCTCTCCGTCTGGCGAGGGGAAAGGTAATCACATATGGATTGGGTCTTGGGTACTATGCATTCATGGCAGCGCAAAAGGAAACAGTCGATTCAGTCACCATCGTTGAAATGAATCCTTCCATCATCAAAATATTCAATGATGTTTTGCTTCCGCAATTCCCGCATAAAGAAAAAATCCACATAGTACAGGCAGATGCATTCGACTACGCAGACCATCAGGCAGACGGTGAATATGATATTGCTTTTGGCGATTTCTGGTCCGGTGTTGAAGAAGGGCTTGAATTCTATCTGAAATTCCTTAAGAAAACAGAAAGAATCAGAAAGACCAGATTTGATTATTGGATTGAGTCCTGCTTTGCGGAATATTATTTCCGGCCGGTTCTTATGCATTTCTTCATGCGTGAAATTTTTGGCAGAGATGAGGCTCTTTGGGAAAATCAGCACCGTATAAAGCAAATTCAGAAACAATTTGAGAAATTCTTATATGACAAGGAAATCGAATTAAATTCGGCAAAGCAGTTTGAAGACATTTTCAAGACGCCAAATGTGGTTCAATTAGTTCGTGAATTTGTCATGCATTATTATCGATAAAGGGGACCAAGGTGAATTTAAGTCTAAAGGTATTAGCGGCAGGCATGCTTCTTCTGATGCTGCCGGTTCATTCAAGGGCTGATGACCCGAATACGAAAATAAAAGTCAGCGGAGCCAAAAATGTAACAGTACTGCTTAATGAAGGCGTATTATATGCTTCTCCGAATACGTTTGAACTAGGGAAGAAGTGGGATGTTTCAGAAGAAAAAAATAAAATATACGTCAAGCTGAAATCAGGTGCAGGCAGGCAGGAATCCGTCCAGATTCCATCCAAGATAATTTCAGGCAAACCATATGTCGATTTTGGATACTTTGCCGGGCAGTCTGGAATCACTTATAAATATGATGAAAAACACAAGAAAATCACGTTGAAAAAGGAAAGCCGTGATTCCGGGAAGAAAGAAGAAAAGAAGTCCCGGCAGGTCATCATATGGGATCCGGAACATGAATTCAGCACCAGCAGTATAAAAGACGCAGGTAAAGACAATGCAATCATAATTTCGCCGACCTGGGGATCTTATAAAGATGTTTCTCAAAATGATTTTGTTCCCGATCTGGTGTATTTAAAGGGGATAAAGGATAACGGATTTAATGTACTGCCTTTGATCCATAATGATTTTGATATTCCCGGAACATCTGCCTTTATGCATGATTCCAAAATGCAGGAAAAACTGATTTTCCGCATAGATGCGATTTCCGAGGTATATGATCTGGGCGGATATAATATTGATTTTGAAAATATGAAGCAGGAGGACAAGAACCTCTATACTGACTTTATCAAGAAGCTTTCCGGCGCTATGCATGAGCAGGGGAAGATGGTAACAGTAGATGTTACTGTGTACAATGAATGGTCTCCTACATGGAGCTTGTGCTATGACAGAGAAAATCTTGCAAAGGCAGCAGATTATTTAGTCATTATGGGTTATGACGAGACGCCTGGGAACAGCACAGTTCCCGGATCTGTTGCATCTTATTCATGGCTTGATGACAGCATCAAGGTTTTAAAAAAGAGCGTACCGGGCGAAAAAATGATTCTGGGGCTTCCGCTTTATACAAGAGTCTGGGTTAATGAATCCGGCAGGTGGAAATCAAGGGTGCTGACCCTGAAATACACGGACCAGTTCATAAGCCGGCATAAATTAAGGCCTGTATGGAATGACGAAGAGAAGCAGTATACTTCCTCCTGGAAAGAAAAAGGAACTGCCTATAAAACATGGTTAGAAGATGCAAAATCACTCGAAGACAAAATGAGCCTGGTTGGCAAATACGGGCTTGGCGGTACAGCATTCTGGCGGTATGGCTTTGAAGCTGAAAATACATTCTCTGAGCTTCTGAATGTAAAAGAGAATCAGGAGAAAAACGGTAAAATCGATATTGATAATTTCTCCCTGCATGACTATTTGGCGGAGAAAAAACAGAAACTGCAGGAAATGCAGGAACAGTAAAAAACACCGGGCAAAACCAGCCCGGTGTTTTTTCATTGTGTTATCTCAAGCAATATATTTAAGAAGAATGTGGGAGCTCCCATTAGCGTTCAATGAATTTATAAAACATATTATTCCTTTCAATGACATAGTTCTAAAAAGGAAACCGAAGATGAATCCCTGAATATCAGATTTCAATCTTTTTGCGCTTGAGCCATGCATCCATGTAGGTGCATTCTGATTTCATTGAATAGTTGTTGCTTCTGATCCAGTCATAAAAAGCCTGAGCCAGCTGCGCAGCCAGTCCCCGGCCGGAAAGTTCATCGGGAACTATAGTATGAAGAACGGTAAACTGGTTATTTCCGTCCTCAGAGTATTCCAAATAGCATAAACCTTTTGGATCCTCTATTTTAAAACGATGTTCCTGCATATCATGAATGACTACCATATTATGAACCTCCTGTCGTTATAAACCAAAGTTTGAAATTAAAATATATCGATGGTTCTCGCTAATGAGAATTAGACTATGCTATAATTATTATACTAGATAAATACAGTAATTACATAGATTTATTGAGATTTTATAATTAATAGAAAATATTCAATTTATTTTGCCGGATGTGTAACTATGGCTGCTTTTACATCCGCGAAAGGAGATTCATATGCCCGCAGATATTTATTTTCTGAATCACAGCGGATTCATTCTGAAAATCGACGACATAGTTCTCGTTTTTGACTATTATAAGGATCCCTTGCAACATGTGGAAAAAATGATTACAGATGGCAGAAATAAAATTTACTTCTTTGTCAGTCACTTCCATGGGGATCATTTCAATCCATCCATCAGCCGGTTTGAGGAATATGCTGATGGATACATCCTGCATAGGGATTGTGATCTCTATTTGAGAGATGCAGGGAAGATGCATCTGATGGACGTGGGAGATTCTTATTCGAATGAGGATTTCACCGTTAAAATGTATGGTTCGACGGATGCCGGCGGATCGTTCCTGATCCATTGTCATGGAATCACCATCTTCCATGCAGGTGATTTAAACTGGTGGCATTGGGCAGGCGACTCTGATGCTGCCAATCTGGATGCCAGAAATAATTATTTTGCAGAATTGGAAAAACTGTCCGGGGGAAAAGTGGATATCGCCATGTTCCCGGTGGATGCTAGACTCCAGGTGGCAAGGGAGTGGGGCGTTAAAAAGTTCCTGAGCAAGGTTGAATCCGGTTTGCTCATTCCCATGCATGCTTTTGGAAATGTCTGGGCACCATCCTATGAATTCAGATGGCTCTTTCCCGATCAGAAAATATGGATACCTCAAAAGGACGGAGATATGTTCAGGGAGGAATAAATATGGCATCTACATGGATTTATGTGATGTGCATCATGCTCTTCGGGAGCTATATTCTTCAGCTTGTTCCTCTTATGTTTTATCTTTCGGTAGTTTTAATTGTAAATTGCGGAGTACTTGCAGCTTCTTACTTCCTGTTCAGAAGGGATCCCCTCCTGAATATGAGGGAGAATATGCTCTTCATGCTGGGACTGACCGTCATCAATATCCTGACAGATTTAGGTATAATGAGTTATTTTATGTCCTGGGTGGCCTTTGGTGCGCTTCTGCTCTGGTCACTTCTAGGCGGCGGAAGAGGAGACTGAGGGGAAAAGCGCTTAGGATGCCATATGTTTCAAATACGGTACGGTATTTTTTGGGGGGGAAGAACTGCCCGTAAAACAGCGGTGTTTACAGATGCCCGCCTTGACAATGAAAACTAAAGAATTTAGAATTAATATGTGTCAAATTGGCAAGATTATTTTAATTTGTTTGCCTTTTATCAGGATGGATCGTTTTTGTTTTATTATCAGATGATAATTTTAATATAACTATCCAGATGATCTGGTCTGGAGCTTACAATGCAAATGACGGATATGACAAGATAAAGGCAGTGTTTCGGAATGTCTAATGAAAAAATATTGGAAAGAAAGAGGTGAAGTATTTGACACTAGATGAAGTTTTACTTTATGTGATTTTGGGTTGTATTGTTGCTGCAGTTGTCGGTATCGGTGTAGGATATCTCCTGAGAAAGAGAATTGCAGAAGCGCGCATTGGATCCGCTGAAGAAAAAGCAAAACAGATTGCTGATGATGCAAAGAAAATGCTTGAATCTGCATCAAGGGAAGCAGAAACTTTAAAGAAGGAGACCCTTGTTCAGACAAAGGAAGAAATTCACAAGCTGCGTGAAGACGTTGAGCAGGAAAGCAAGCAGCGTCGTGACGAGCTTCAGAAGTACGAGCAGAGACTTGTCCAGAAGGAAAATAATCTTGACTGGAGAAGCGGGAATCTCGAACAGCGTGAAGCACAGCTGGATAAGAAAGAAGTCCAGATTAAAGCGCAGAAAGACAAGGTTGAAGCTTTATATAGCCAGCAGGAAGCGAAACTGGAAGAAATATCCCAGTTATCACGTGCACAGGCAAAGGATATGATTATTGCCCGTGTAGATGAAGAATTGACGCACGAAAAGGCAGTCAGAATCAGAGATGCGATTGAAGAAGCCCAGGCAACTGCTGATACAAAGGCCAGAGAAATCATAGCCGGTGCTATTCAGAGAAATGCAGCTGATACGGTTTCGGAGACAACCGTTTCTGTAGTGGCGCTTCCGAATGAAGAAATGAAAGGCCGTATCATAGGCCGCGAAGGAAGAAATATACGTGCAATAGAAACTCTTACCGGCGTAGATCTTATTATTGATGATACGCCTGAGGCTGTTATCCTTTCCTGCTTCGATCCAATCCGCAGGGAAATTGCCCGTCTTGCTCTTGAGAGCCTTGTAAAAGACGGACGCATCCATCCTGCAAGAATCGAAGAAGTGGTTGCAAAAACAAAGAAAGACGTTGAAAAGGAAATCCGGGAAGCAGGCGAGCAGGCAGTTATGCAGTGCGGCATCCGCGGAATGAATCCGGATCTGATTAAGATTCTTGGACGTCTGAAGTATCGTACTTCCTATGGACAGAATGTGCTGCAGCATTGTATAGATACCTCCTATTTTGCAGGTATCATGGCGGCAGATATCGGAGCAGATGTGGATCTCGCCAAGCGCGCGGGCCTGCTTCACGATATTGGTAAGGCAGTGGACAGGGAACAGGAAGGCACCCATGTTGAACTGGGTGTTGAATTGGCACAGAAGTTCCATGAACCGCCGCAGGTCATTAACGCAATAGCTTCACATCATGGAGATATGGAACCAACCTGTATTGAATCTGTTCTGGTTGCCGCAGCTGATGCAATTTCCGCTGCCCGCCCTGGAGCAAGAAGAGAAACCCTGGAAAACTATATCAAGAGACTGACAAAGCTTGAAGATATCGCAAAATCGTTCTCCGGTGTTTCCAACTGCTATGCAATCCAGGCCGGCCGTGAATTGAGAGTCATTGTAAAACCAGAAAAGGTAAGTGAAGATCAGGCTACTATTCTGGCACATGATATTTCACAGCGTATCGAAAAGGAACTGCAATATCCTGGTCAGGTCAAAGTCGTAGTGATTCGTGAAACAAGAGCTACAGACTTCGCCAAGTAATTTAAGCTATATAAGAGACAGCAGGAGCATAAACCTGCTGTCTTTTTATAATTTGTTTAATTTCAGGAATAAAGATTTATATTTTTACCTAAAATTGCAAGTTCAAATTGAACACCTTTAACCAAATAATTTAAGCTGCATAGACGGTATCTAAATAAGCTTCAAATAAATCATCAGGCGTATCATACCCAAGGGACTTTCTAGGTAATGAATTCATATCCTCTGCA